>ENA-OQDA01000001-OQDA01000001.1-human-gut-metagenome-genome-assembly--contig:-NODE-1-length-245754-cov-16.513030_pt1 | contig 245754 bp, 194 predicted proteins | sample MGYA00242771_ERZ504603 | MGnify/ENA primary metagenome ERZ504603 (study PRJEB26092, sample SAMD00036328) | human gut metagenome | host: Homo sapiens | study: EMG produced TPA metagenomics assembly of...
AGGCGGACTGCTGTTCCTGTACGTGCTCCAGCCCCTGTTCCACCGGCTGGTCCACAGCCTGTCGCCCCGGGTGCGCCGCGGGGCTTGCATCGCCGTTCTGGTGCTGCTGGCTGTGGACTGCGCCGTGCTGCTGTTCCGGTGATGCCGCCTGCCGCATTAATCAAAAGAGGACTGACTTGGTCAGTCCTCTTTCTGTTCTTCCATCATCTTTTCCAGATACTGCTGGATGCAGCGGAACGTCTCCTCGCTGAGGTCGTGTTCCACCTTGCAGGCATCCTCCGAGGCCACCTCCGGCGTTACTCCCAGAAGGACAAAGAGCTTGGAGAGGGTCTTGTGCCGACCGTAGACACGGCTGGCCACTTCCAACCCGCTTTCATTCAGAGTGATGAATCCGTCCGCATCCATCGAGATATAACCGTTTTCCCGCAGCTTCTTCATGGCGATGCTGACGCTGGGCTTGGAGTATCCCAGCTCGTTGACGATGTCAATGGACCGCACCTGCCCCCGCCGCTGCTGCAAAACCAGGATGGACTCCAGATAGTCCTCTGCGGACTCGTGGATTACCATGGCGCTTCAACCTTTCATCTTTGGAAGAATAAATCACTTGCCGGAAAACGTGAGCCGCCTATCGGCCGTGATCTATTTCGAGCGGGAAAGGTCATGCGGAATAGTGGAAAAAAGAGAGACATGCTTTAACATGTCTCTCTTTTTTGGTGGAGATAAGCGGGATCGAACCGCTGACCTCTTGACTGCCAGTCAAGCGCTCTCCCAGCTGAGCTACGCCCCCCTTGCAACGAAGAAGTACTATACGGGAACCATCGAGGATGTGCAAGCACAAATCAGAACTTTTTTCTGAGCCTCATATACAGTAGAGGGAACGGCATGCCCTGCTCGTCTACATCCGAGCGGTCGTAGACCTCAAAGCCCATATGTTCGTAGAATCCACGAGCAAGCGGGTTTTGCTCATTGACCGTCAGCTTGCGCACACCCAACCTTTCGATTCCATATTCAAGAAGACGCTTGCCGACTCCCACTCCCCTGGAGGAATCTGAAACGAACAGCATCTCGAGCGTGCAGTCGTTCACCCCCATGAACCCGATCGGCTCACCCAGCGAACCACGGGCGACGACGAGGTCGGGAACACCTTTGAGCGCAGTCGGAACATACCGCTCAATCTGCAATATGTCCTCGCCCGTTAGAAAGTCATGTGTTGCGCGCACGGAGCTGTTCCACACGACGCATAAATCCGAAATCAGCGTTAAGTCGCGACTCTCTACAACCTCGATTTGCACGGCCTCCCCTTACAAGAAAATGGGGCGCGAGGAACTCAGCCTCACACCCCACGCGTGTTTGATACGATCTCGAAGCAGTACTAGCGGCGCTGAGAGATCACGAGTTCAGAAACTTTGCCGGCGACCTCGTCGATGGCGACGTCCTCACGCTCGCCGGTGGCGCGGTCCTTGAGCTCGACCGTCCCGTTCTTGAGGCCGCGCTTGCCCAGGACGATCTGGTACGGGAAGCCCATGAGGTCGTTGTCGGCGAACTTGACGCCCGGACGAATGTCGCGGTCGTCCACAATGACCTCGATGCCAGCAGCACAGAGCTCCGTGGTCAAGCGATCGCAGACCTCGGCGCACTCCGGAATCGTGGGGTCGAGCGGCATGATGGAAACCTCGTACGGGGCAATAGGGACGGGCCAGATGATACCGTGCTCGTCGTGGTGCTGCTCGACGGAGGCGGCAAGGGTGCGGGACACGCCCACGCCGTAGCAACCCATCAGGAATGGCTTCTCAACGCCATCCTCGTCGGCGAACGTCGCTCCCATGGCCTCGGAATACTTGGTGCCGAGCTGGAAGACCTGAGACACCTCGATGCCGCGCGCGCCGGAGAGGGGCGCGCCGCAGTGAGGGCAGGGGTCGCCGGCGACGACCGTGATGAGGTCCTCCCATGCGTCCGCCTCGAAATCGCGACCCGGGCAGGCACCGGTGAAGTGGTAATCGACCTCGTTGGCACCGCAGGCCCACTGCTTGGAATCACGCAGGGTGACATCGCACACGAGGCGGATGCCCTCGGGCAGATTCACCGGCCCGATGAAGCCCTTGTGCAGGCCATAGCCCTCAAGCTCCTCGTCGGTCATCATGCGATAACCCTCGCCAAAGACATGTTCGGCCTTGCAGTCGTTGAGCTCGTGGTCGCCGGGGACGATGGCCACAACCGGGTGCCCGTCCGCATCGATAAGGGCGAGCGCCTTACGCGTGCCGTTCTCGGGGAAGCCGAAGAACTCGGCCACCGCGGCGATCGTGCCCATGCCGGGCGTGTGGACCTTCTGCAGCGTGCCGTCGCCGGGGCCCTCAGTCACCGCAACCGTGGTGGAAGCGGCCTCATCGTCGGCGGCATAGCCGCAATCATCGCAGTACACGAGCGCAGCCTCGCCCGCGTCGGCGAGTGCCATGAACTCGACGGAGGTATCGCCACCGATCTGACCGGAATCGGCCACCACGGGCAGGGCCTTGAGGCCACAGCGCTCGCAGATGTTCGCGTACGCCTGCTTCATGGCGTCGTAGGTCTCCTGCAGGGACTCCTGCGTAGCGTTGAAGGAGTAGCCGTCCTTCATGATGAACTCGCGGCCGCGCATGAGGCCAAAGCGCGGGCGCATCTCGTCGCGGAACTTGTCCTGGATCTGGTACAGGTTCACAGGCAACTGCTTATAGCTCTTGAGCTCGTTCTTGATGAGGTCGGTGACGGTCTCCTCATGCGTGGGACCGAGCACGAACTCGCGGTCATGACGGTCGGAGATACGCATGAGCTCGGGGCCGTACGCGTTGTAGCGGCCGGACTCGTGCCACACCTGGGCATCGACCATGATGGGCATGAGCAGTTCCTGGGCACCCGCGGCGTCCATCTCGTCGCGGACGATGTCCTCGATCTTGCGCAGCGAGCGCCACGCGAGCGGCAGATAGCTGTAGAGGCCCGCGGCCTGCTTGCGGATCATGCCGGCACGCAGCATCAGGCGATGACTGGCGAGTTCAGCCTCTGCCGGGTCCTCCTTGAGCGTGGGGGCATACAGATGAGACATCTTCATGGCGCGAGTCTTAGACACGACGACCTCCTTGAGTAAACAAATGCAACTTGAACATGATAGCAGGTAACGAATCTACACGCCCCTCCGGCGCGGGCCCATCACATCCGGCGCTCGAACAGTCCTGCTCGCACGGAGGGCCCACTGGGCCCTCCGGCTCGTGCGGAAATCGCGGTGGATGTGATGGGCCCGCGCCGGAGGGGCGAACGTAAAGATCACGCAATCAACAATACGGTCTGACTCACGGAGCCAAATCTACTATATTGACAAGCTCCGCCCCTTGCGTATATCGTCCCGCGCGCAGTTCGCGCAGCGCTGTTTGAGCACGGGATGATATACGCAAGGGGCGGAGCGGCGGGATACGTTAGAGTTTCTCGATCTCCTCCATGAGGGCGTCGACGATTTGGGCCTCGGGCACCTTGCGGATGATCTCACCGCGGCGGAACACCATGCCCACACCGCGTCCGCAGGCAACACCCACATCGGCATCGCTCGCCTCGCCCGGGCCGTTCACCACACACCCCATGACGGCGACGGAAATGGGCTTCGTGCAGGACTTGAGCCGCTCCCCCACTTCCTCGGCAAGACCGATCAGGTCGACCTGCGTGCGTCCGCACGTCGGGCAGCTCACGAGCTCGGGGCCACGCCGCCGCAAACCGAGGGCCGAAAGGATACCCCAGCATACCGGCGGCTCTTCGACGGGATCGGCGGTCAAAGACACGCGCATGGTGTCGCCAATGCCTTCGGCCAGCAACACGCCGAGGCCGACCGCGCTCTTGATGGTGCCCTGCTGCACCGTGCCCGCCTCCGTGACGCCAAGGTGCAGCGGTACCTGGGGCAGTTCGCGCGAAAGGGCGCGATACGTCTCGATGGTGGTGGGCACACTGTGGGCCTTGGCAGAAAGGACGATGTTCTCGAACCCGCGCTTCTCGAAGTGATCGACGAACTCAAGTGAAGACGCGACGAGCTTTTCGGGTTGCGTGAGGTCGTCACGCTCGGCGATGCGGCGGTCGAGCGATCCGGCGTTGACACCGATGCGGATCGCGGCTCCCGCCTCCCCCGCCGCATCGATCACGGCGTCCACGCGATCCCAATCACCGATGTTCCCGGGGTTGATGCGCAGCTTGGCAGCACCAGCGCGGACCGCCCCGATGGCAAGTCGATAGTCGAAGTGAATATCGGCGACGATCGGCACGGGAGACTCGGCGCAGATCCGCCCGAAGGACTCGAGCGCATCTGCGGAAGGAACGGTGACACGCACGAGATCGCACCCGGCGTCCACGAGCGCGCGCACCTGAGCCAGGGTCGCATCGGCATCGATGGTGGGCGTGCACGTCATGGACTGCACGACAACGGGGGCGCCACCGCCAATAGGCACGGAACCCACCATCACCTGGCGTGTGCGCTCTCGAGCAAGCCCCTGCATGGCACTCCCCTTTCGTGATGTCCGCTAGAAGAAGCGGACGATGTCGGAACCCAGCATATAGATGAACAACAGTCCAAACAGGCCGATGCCAACCATGGAGATGGCGGTCTGAACCTTGATTGGCACTTTGCGGCGTGTAACTGCTTGGATAGCCTCGATCACGAGCTTGCCGCCGTCGAGCGGCGGGATGGGCAGTAGATTCATGAAGCCTAGCGAGAACGAGATAAGCGCCGCGAGGTTGAGGAACGTTGCGGGGCCCTCAGCAGCCGCCTGAGCCGACATCACGGAAATTCCCACGACGGAGGTTGAGTTGTCGAGCACCTCCATGGTGTGGCGGGGGTTAAGCAGGCTGCCAACGGATTGGGCGGTCGCGACGATGTTATCGATAGCGATCTGGCAGGACTGCAGCGGGTTGAGGCGGACAACCTGGGTGGGGGCGCTGATTCCGAGCAAACCGTCATCGTCGAAGGACACGCCTACCGTGAGGAAGGTCCCGTTCTCGTGTGCCCATGACCCGGAATCGAAGGAGTCGTCGATGGGCAAGTGGTCGAACGCCATGTCAACGTTATTGGGGCGCCACAGATCGAGCTCGACCTCGCCCTCATGGTCAGCCGCGTCAAAGGCATCGAGCAGTTCAAGCCAGGAATCGACGCGCTCACCGTTCACGGCGATGACGCAATCGCCCTGCTTGAGGCCGGCAGCCTCGGCAGGCGAATCGGCGACGATCTCGCCAAGTACATTGGCATCGATGGGCATCAAAACCCCCAGCACCGAGTACACGGCGATCACGAGCAGGAAACCCGTGAGGATATTCACTGCAATGCCCGCGACGAGCATGAACGCGCGCTTCCAAAAGCCCTTCCCCACATACGTGTGAGAACGCTCGAGCTCAAAGAAGGCGCGGTCGTCCATAGGGGGATCCCAAGGTTCGCCCACCTTGGTTGCGGAGCTGCGGTCAAACGAACGACCGTCGTAGATCGTATTGCCCTGCGCATCGCGAGCCGCAGCGGCAAAGGCGAGGGGAAAATCGCGAGAGGAGACCTCGTCGTCGGCATCATGATCGGACGCCTCGTCAGACGGGACGATGGAACCCCATCCGTAGAGCAAAGAACACGCCTCTTCGACGTCGCTCACCTTAAGATCGAGCTCTTGAGCGAGCAAGTCAACGCGCACAGTTCCATGGCGGTGAATAGCGGCGAGCACCTGGGGCGCGCAGTCGACCTCGGTGGGATCCATGCCGCAGATCTCGGCATATCCTCCAAGGAGGAGAGGCGTGACGCCGAACTTGGTGCCGATTCGCTTGGAGACATGATGGACATTGAAGCGGCAAGGCATGCCCAAGAAGAACTCAAGGACGCGGACCCCGCAGGCGCGCGCCGCGAGAAAATGACCGCCTTCGTGGACGAACACGAGCGCGGATAAGAGAAGAAGGCCCCAAAAGATGGGGCCGATAATACCAAACAACGTATCCATGGAATCCAAATCTACGTTATGCCATTAAGCAAATCGCACGCTCCGCGCGTTTCCGCGCCCATGCATCGACATCGCGAAGCTGTTCAAGCGAAACCACATCGCAACGATCGTGAGCGTCCATGCACGTTTGGACAACGGCGGCAATGCCGTTGAAACCGAGACGGTCATGGAGGAAGGCGTCGACGGCGACCTCATTGGCGGCGTTCAAGACACAAGGCATCGTACCCCGCAACTCACCGGCGTTTTCGGCAAGCTTGAGGCAGCGGAATGCCTCCATATCGGGCGCATCGAACGATAGTTTTCCAAGCTCACGGAAATCAATGCGCGGAGCGGGTGTATCCCAACGCTCGGGATAGGTGAATGCATACTGAATGGGAATACGCATATCGGAGGCGCCCAGGTGAGCGATCACCGAACCATCAACGAACTCCACCATGGAGTGAATCTTTGATTCGCGTTGGATAAGCACGTTGATCCGGTCGAGTCCCATACCAAATAGATGCATGGCCTCGATACGCTCGAGCCCTTTGTTCATAAGCGTTGCGGAATCGATGGTGATCTTGGCACCCATATTCCACGTGGGGTGGGCCAGGGCGTCGTGGCATGTGACGCATTCGAGCTCCTTCGCGGTACGACCAAAGAACGGACCGCCCGAGCACGTAAGCCAGATGCAATGCGCCTCACGAGGATCCTCCCCCATCAAGCATTGGAAGATCGCGCCGTGCTCGGAATCAACCGGAAGGAGCTGGCCGGGCGCGGCAAGCGGCATGAGCAGGTCTCCACCGACCACCAGGGATTCCTTATTGGCGAGGGCCAGCCGCTTATCACCCGAAAGGACGGCATGGCTCGCCTCGAGACCGGCGGCCCCGACAATTGCGACGAGGACGACATCGCAGGCATCCATACGTGCAAGCTCAACAGCCGCGTGCGGACCGCTCACCAGCTCGCAGCCCTGGGGAAGCTCCTGAAGCACCGGGTCCTCGGCATGGGACTCATCGGTCACGCCAACGTAGGGGGCATCGAACTCGCGCGCATACCGAACGAGGTCTGACGTACGGCTATGCGCGGAAAGAGCGACAACCTGGAGCTTGTCGGCGTGCTGACGGCACACATCAAGCGCCTGGGTTCCAATCGACCCAGTGCAACCGAGGATCGCAACACGGGTGCGACGGCCCTCCCCCTGAATTGACGTCATTACAGGACACCTCCCAAATGAAGCATCAGATAGGCGGTAATGACGCCGATGATAAGCGAATCAGAGCGATCGAGCATACCACCATGGCCGGGAATGAGATTGCCGGAATCCTTGACTCCCGCGCCGCGCTTAATGCGGCTTTCGATGAGGTCGCCGAAAACGCCCATGATCGAAACGACGATTCCGCACATGATGGCAAACCAGATATCCAGATCGTACAGATCGGTGGACCACAGGATGAGCCACACGACGATTGAGCCCGCAAGACCGCCGAAAAAGCCTTCCCAACTCTTCTTGGGTGAGATCTTTGGGGCCATCTTATGCTTGCCAAAGCGGCTGCCGACCATATAGGCAAACGAATCGGAGAGCCAGAGCGATGCGCAGACGCCGACCGAGAGCAGCGCGCCCTCCCAGCCGGGAACCGCTTCGCGCAGCAACACAATGGCGGAAAGCATGTATCCGGTATAGATAGGGCCAAAGACCGTAACGGCAACGTCCGCGATGCGGGTGCGCGGGTTCTGGACATACCACAGACCGAGCGAGAGCACGAGTAGGAAGTTGATGACCGTCAGCCAAACAGGGTCGACGAGGGCGGACAAGGGAAACAGAACGGCCGCCGACAGCCCAATGAACTCATTAGGAACCTTACCGTCGATGCGAGCCATGCGATAGAACTCGTAGCAGCAAAGCCATGACATGACCGACGTGAAAACCGCCGTGGGAAGGACGCCCAAGATGAGCGAGCCAATGAAGACGACGGCGTACACGATTCCTGCACCGGCGCGTACGATAAACGAATGCAAACGACCGTCCTTCGATGCGCTCGGCTCTGATGCGGCGCTGTTGGTATTGGAAGCCAATGTAAAAACTCCTTCACGGGACGAGGCGCTAGGCACTCGTCAGACCCCCAAAGCGGCGATCGCGACCTTGGAAGGATGCGATCGCGCGCACGAGCCCCCAACGATCGAAATCGGGCCAATAGGTGTCCGTGATATAGAACTCTGAATATGCGATCTGCCAAAGCAGATAATTGGAGACGCGCATCTCACCGGATGTGCGAATGACCAGCTCGGGGTCGGGCATGTCGGCCGTGTACAGACGGGAAGCGACGGTCTCCTCGGTGATGTCCGAGGGATCGAGCACGCCGGCGCGGACATCCTCGGCGATGAGGCGCGTGGCACGGGCAAGCTCCGCACGGGCACCGTAGTTGACGGCCAGTGCGAGGGTCATCCCCGTGTGGTTACGAGTCTCCGCAAGCCCATACTCAAAGACATCGCGCGTCTTCTTGGGAAGCGCGGAAATGTCCCCGAGAAACTCAACACGGACGTTTTCGCGCTTGAGGAGCGGAAGCTCATCAACGAAGGTCTTTGCGAACAGGTGCATGAGAAGATTGACCTCGGCCTGAGGGCGATTCCAATTCTCAGTGGAGAACGCATACGCCGAAAGTACGTCGACGCCCATGCGCACACATGCGGTGATAACCTCCTGCAACGCGACGATTCCGGCCTTATGGCCCTCTCCGCGCCCGAGACCTCGACTCGTCGCCCATCTACCGTTGCCATCCATGATGCAAGAGACATGGCGCGGGATGCGCGCCATGTCGATGTCATCAATGGAAATGTCGTCGGGATGGTTCGCGAAGTACTCGTTGAACTTATCGACGTCGTAATGCATCAGCTAGATCTCCATGACCTCTGCTTCTTTGGCCTTGAGCATCTCATCCACCTTGGCGACGAACTCATCGGTGGCCTTCTGGACTTTGGCCTGCTCGCGGCGAACCTCGTCCTCGGTGAGTTCCTCGTCACGCTCGAGCTTGTTGTTCGCATCGCGGCGTGCATTACGGATGGCGATCTTTGCGTGCTCGGCGAGCTCGCGGCATTCCTTGACGAGTTCGCGACGGCGCTCCTCGGTAGGCGCGGGGAACGGGAGACGAACCACGATGCCGTCGGAATTGGGCGTGATACCCAAATCCGAAGCGGTTACCGCCTTGACGATGGCATTCACCAGGGCTTTGTCCCAAGGCTCGATGACGAGCATATGAGCTTCAGGCACCTTGACGGCCGCCACCTGCGTGATAGGTGTCGCAACGCCGTAGTAATCGACGGTGATGTCAGACAGGATGTTGGCGTTGGCACGACCGGTGCGGACCTTGGAGAAATTGTGCTTCAAGCTCTCAAGGGCCTTATCCATGCTTTCGCGGATATCAGACATTCCCTACTCCTCTTCCATAACGACGGTGCCCACCGGCTCACCGGCAAGTGCACGCTTGATATTGTCGTCCCCTTCGATGTTGAGAACGATGATCGGCATGTGGTTGTCCTGGCACAGCGCGGTCGCGGTCGAATCCATGACCTGGAGACCACGGACCAAGACCTCATGATAGCTGATGCTGTCAAAACGAACGGCATCCTCGTTCTTAACCGGATCCATGTCGTAGACGCCGTCGACCTTGGTGGCCTTGAGCAAGCAATCGGCGCCGATCTCGCAGGCACGCAGCGCAGCGGCGGTGTCGGTGGTGAAATACGGGTTGCCGGATCCGGCGGCGAAGATGACGACATCGCCCTTCTCAAGGCTTCGCATAGCGCGGCGACGGATATACGGCTCGCAAACCTCGTTCATCTGGATACCACTCATAACGCGGCAGGGGCAATCGATCCGCTCGATGGCATCCTGCAGGGCGAGAGCATTCATAACCGTGGCAAGCATGCCCATGTAATCGGCCTGGGCGCGCTCCATACCCTTGGCAGAGCCGGCGACACCGCGGAAGATGTTGCCGCCTCCGACAACGACCGCGACCTCGATCCCCTCGTCGTGAAGCTGCTTGACCTGAACGGCCATGCGCTCCACCACATTGGGGTCGATACCGTAATCGGCGTTACCCATAAGCGCCTCACCGGAAATCTTCAACAGGACGCGCTTGTATTGGTACTCGGACAAGGAATCCTCCTTATAACGCAATTTCTCCCATTTTAGCAGGGATGGACGATACTCGCAGCAAATGAACTCGACCCATGAAAAAGCAGGCCGTGAGCGTTACCCCACGACCTGCCTTCACGTTAAAGCGTCAATTTACTCGCCGCAGACCAGACGATCGAAAGCGACGACCTTGACGGTGTCACCAAGCTCCTTGGAGACCTTCTCGGCGTAGGCCTTGATGGTCATGCTGGAATCCTTGATGAACTCCTGCTCGTTCAGGACGATGCCCTTGAAGAACTTCTCCAGGCGACCAATGGCCATCTTCTCCTGAATGGCCTCGGGCTTGCCGGACTCGGCAGCCTGAGCCTTGTAGATCTCAACCTCGTGATCGATGACATCCTGAGCGACGTCCTCGCGCACAGCGGCGATCGGTGCAGTGGCAGCGACCTGCATGGCAACATCATGGGCGAAGGTCTTAAAGGCCTCAGCAGAAGCGGTCTCGGGCTTCTCGAAGGAGAACTCGACGAGAACGCCGATCTTGCCACCCATGTGGATGTAGGAGGCAACGCCACCGGCAGCGGGCTTGCGCACGGCGGTACGGGAGATCTTCATGTTCTCACCGATGACGTGAATCATCTCGGTGAGGGCAGCCTCGACGGTCTCACCGTTCATATCGCAGGCGAGCAGAGCCTCGACATCGGCAGGCTCGTTGTCGCAAACGACCTTGGCGACCTCGGCGGCAAAACCGGTGAACTTGGGGTTGGAGGCAACGAAGTCAGTCTCGCAGGCGACCTCGGCGAGGGCACCCATGGTGCCGTCCTCGGAAATATACGCAGCGACAGCGCCCTCGTTGGTGTCGCGACCAGCCTTCTTGGCGGCGGCGGCGAGACCGTTCTTGCGGAGGACGTCGACGGCGGCGTCCATATCGCCGTCAGCCTCGACGAGAGCCTTCTTGCACTCCATCATCGGGGAGTCGGTCATCTCGCGGAGCTGCTTGACCATAGCGGCGGTGATCTGAGCCATGTTCATTCCTTTCAAAGGGAATTGACGAATGAGATGAGGTGGGTGCTACTCGGCGACAGCCTCGGTAGCAGGAGCCTCGGCGGCCATCTCGGCCTCGGAGATCTGCTCCTTGCCGGAACCGGCGAGGCAGGCGTCGGCGAAGAGCTCGCTCATGAGCTGGATCGCGGAGATGGCGTCATCGTTGCAGGGGATGCCGTAATCGACGACGTCGGGATCGGAGTTGGTGTCGATGAGGGCGACCACGGGGATGCCAAGACGCTTGGCCTCCTTAATGGCGTTCTCCTCGCGCTTGGTGTCGATGACGAAGAGCGCGGCAGGGGTGCTCTTGAGCTCACGGGCGCCACCAAGGTTGGCCTGCAGCTTGGCGAGCTCCTTGCCCAGGACCGCCTGCTCCTTCTTGCCACGCAGAGCCATGGAGCCATCGGCGACCATGCCCTCGAGCTCCTCGAGGCGGTTCATGCGGGAACGGATGGTCACGAAGTTGGTGAGCATACCGCCGAGCCAACGCTGGTTGATGTAAGGCATGTTGGCGCGCTCGGCAGCGGACTTCACGGCCTCCTGGGCCTGCTTCTTGGTGCCAACAAAGAGGACCTTACCACCCTTGGCCGCGGTCTCCTTGAGGAAGGTGTACGCCTTATCGGCCTCGACGATGGTCTGCTTGAGGTCGAGGATGTAGATGTTGTTGCGCTCGCCGAAGATGAACGGCTTCATCTTGGGGTTCCAACGACGGGTCTGGTGGCCAAAGTGGCAGCCAGCCTCGAGCAGGGTGCGGATGTTGATCTTGGTAGCCATGTTTACCTCCCGGTTTGTCTTTCGCACGGTGTCGTCCGCGTCGACCACCCGAGCATGAGCTACCAAAGCTCGGGCACCGCGGCCGGCGCGTAGCCGTGCGTGTGTGATGGAACGTTGCAAATTCGCAACTTGATGAATAATAGCAGGTGGAGCACTCATTGCCAAGGCTTCACAAAGTAATCGCGTGGACTATGCACGGGGGTGCGCGCGGTGCACGGCGGTTTTAAGTCGGTCGGGCGTCAAATGCGTGTAGATTTGAGTCGTCGAGAGACTCACATGCCCGAGAAGCTCTTGCACGCTGCGAAGGTCGGCACCACCGCGTAAGAGCTCAGTGGCGAATGTATGACGAATGGCATGGGGCGTAATGTCATCGGGCACACCAGAAGCGGTCTTGAGCGCGTTGAAGCGATACCTGAGTGCTGCGGCATCCATGGGTTTTCCGCGATTTGATATGAAAAAACGAGTGACGGTATTTGCCTGCGGATGACCCCTGAGCAACTCGCCTCTACCGTTATCAAGATAATGAGCGCAAGCAAGGCACGCCCGATCGTACAGGGGCACGATACGCTCCTTAGAGCCCTTGCCGAACAAGCGAACGGACATCGCCGCAAGGTCGATGGAGGACACCTCAAGCGATGCGAGCTCCGAGATACGCGCCCCCGTGGCGATGAAGAGCTCCAACATGGCGGCATCACGCAGCCCTCGAGGCGTTGCGGGGTCAGGCGCCTTCATGAGACGCTCGAGCTGCTCCAAGGTAAGCGTATGGGGAAGTGGCTTGTCGAGCTTGGGGCTCGAAAGCGCAGAAACCACCTCTGACGTAACGATGCCCTCCTCGACAAGCCATGTGAAGAAGGACCGAAGAGCGGATAGGTGGGCGGACGTGGTGCGAGGGGCGTAGCCCGCAGAGGCAAAGTCCGATAGGTACAAGCGTAGGTCTCGTGGATTCGGCGACAATCCGTTCACCCCACTGCGCGCACACCAGCGCACATACGCTTCGAGGTGTTGGGTGTATGCACGCACCGTCTCGGGCGACGCACCCTCATACCGAGCGATATGAGCTATGTAATCATCGACGTACGCCAGCAAATCGCACTCGGACGCGCTCACACTCACTCCCCCATCCGCAACCAAAATGGACTCCAGCGAACCGAAACCTACCCTCGTGCGGAAAACAAATCACCGCGGGAAACGAGGAACGCTTCGAGGTCCGACAAGGCACGGGCGGAATACGCGGCGTAGCGATCGCGCTTGCTGCGTCTCTTGCCGTCCTCCAAGGGAGGCACGACGCCAAAGTTGACATGCATGGGTTGATAATCGACAGTCTCCGGATTGGTGGCATATGCCACCAGCGAGCCAAAGGCACCGGTGCGCGGCAAAGAGACGGACGGCAGCGCCGCCATGTCGGCAAACGTATTCAAAGCGGCGAGAAGACCGGACGCAATCGCCTCGGTGTACCCTTCCGTACCGGTTATCTGACCAGCAAGACGCACCTGAGTTCCAGGAACCGCAAAGGTGACGTCGAGGACGTGGGGGGCGTCGACGAACGTATTCCGATGCATGACGCCGTACCTGAAAAACTCGGCGTTCTCCAAGCCGGGAATCATGCGGAAAACGCGTTTCTGCTCGCCAAATGTAAGGTTGGTCTGAAATCCGACGAGATTGTATGCCGTGCATGCAGCGTTTTCCGCCCGGAGCTGCACGGCTGCCCAAGGCCTTCGACCCGTACGGGGATCGGTCAGCCCCACGGGCTTCATGGCTCCGTACCTGATCGCGTCGTGGCCGGTACGGGCAACTTCCTCGGCGGGCTGGCATGCTTGGAAAAGATCGCGTCGCTCAAAATCCTTGAGCACCACGCGCTCCGCCCCTACCAACTCGTCGATGAACGTATTGTATTCATCCTTGGTGAATGGGGCGTTCAGGTAATCCCCGTCCGCCTGATCATCGTAGCGGGATTGCGAGAACACGATGGACCTGTCGATCGTGCTGGCGTCGACGATCGGCGCCGCTGCATCGAAAAACGAAAGGGCATCACCACCGACTAAATTAAGAACGCGATCAGAGAGGGCTGGCGAGCACAGCGGACCCGCCGCAATCACACAGGGTCCTTCGGGAATCTCAGTGACCTCGCCGCGCACCACATGAATAAGGGGACGCGAATCGATCTCCTGAGCGACGAGGGCGGAAAACAGATCACGGTCGACAGCGAGGGCACCACCCGCGGGAACGGAAGCGCGTTCCGCGCACGACAACAGCACCGACCCCATGCGACGGAGTTCCTCTTTAAGAAGGCCGGCTGCCGAGTCGATACGCGTCGACTTAAGCGAATTGGAGCACACAAGCTCAGCCAGGCCGTCCGTGCGATGTGCCGGAGAGGAGACGCAGGGGCGCATCTCATGCAATACCACGGGAATGTCACGGTCAGCGAGTTGGCATGCGCACTCGCAGCCGGCAAGGCCACCACCCACCACCGTCACGCGCTCGTATGTCATATAGGGCTCCTTTGCGTTAGCGTCAATTCATCCATTGTGCCCTAAGCGCGTCAAGGCGTGAAGGGCGGACTTGCTCGGTGAGATCCTCCCATCCGGAAGCCGCACGGCCAAGCCTTGAATCTCGAGAGAGCTCACCAAGGTCAAGCACGTCACCCCATCGATGTCGAGATGGGACGCAAGCTCATCTACGCGTAGCGGGCTTGCAACTATCATATCGAGTGCACGCTGCTCGTTCCCCTTAAGGCCCCCATACCCACGAGCATCCTTCCTGCAAAAGCGAAGCGTTCCATAAATCCGGGAAATCGCGACCTCAAGCGCCTCCTCGTCGGCGATACAACATGCTCCATTCGCGATCAGGTAATTAGAGCCACGTGACTCGGGGGAAAAGATCGAACCTGGAGCGGCGAGGACCTCTCTGCCCAACTCATTGGCCGCCTCCGCCGTCGAAAAGGTTCCCGACGGCAGCCCCGCCTCCGCGACGAACGTCGCGGATGAGAGCGCCGCTATGACGCGGTTTCGCTTGGGAAACGCCCATCTCTGTGGGGGCGTTCCCCAGGGCTCTATGGAAATCACGCAACCACCGGTTTCGATGACCCGGTCAACGAGGGCTTTCGCCGTGGAGGGGTAAACGACATCGGCCCCCGTCCCCAGTACCACGATGTGCCTGCCGCCAGCATTGAGCGTAGCCCACCCAGCGACCTGGTCGCATCCGCGCGCACCGCCCGATACAACGGGTATGCCCGACTCGACGGCGATTCCCGCCGCAAGTTCGCAGATAGCCGAACCGTAAGGCGATGCACGGCGAGAGCCGACGATGGACAACGAGGGAAGATCAAGCACCGTGGCATCACCCCGTACGTACAGCACGGGAGGCACCTGGGGAAGCTCGGCCACACATCGAGGATAGCCTGAGTCTCCCCGACGAATCTCGAATCCGTCCCTACACGCCCCCATCTCCATACCTCCCTTGATACTGCGCTGCCTCCAATACATGTGCCGCCTGGATGAATTCAGACTCCGCCATATCGGCGATAGTGCGCGAAATACGGCAGAGACCGACGACGCCCCTGCCCGTCAAATGCGAACGCTTCGAGAATTCAAGGAGCGTTTCGCGTCCCGCAGCGTCTAGACCGAAGGAACGAACCTCGGCATCGAGCGAAGCGCTGCAGCCGCATTCGTCCGTATCTGCAATTCGCGATTCGCGCCATGCGCAAAACGCCCTGCCCTTTTCGACCTGATCGCGCAGCACGTCCGTCGTCAGTCCCTCGGCTCCTTCGATGACGAGGTCAGGATCCGGGCGTGCTACGTGAAGGATGATATCGATACGATCGGCCAACGGACCGCCAAGCTTTGCTCGATACCGTTCGATTGCGGCGTCGGAGCACCGGCACGGAACATCACGGTCCCCCAAGTACCCGCAGGGACAGGGGTTGCTCGCAGCGATGAGTTGGAATCGCGCCGGAAACGTGTAGGCTCCATCGACACGGACGATTCGAACGGCGCCGTCTTCCATCGGTTGTCGTAGCATTTGGAGGGTATTCGATGAAAACTCGCCGAGTTCGTCCAGGTAGAGCACGCCACCATGCGCCAAGCTGATCTCACCGGGACGGACCGGACGCCCGCCGCCTATGAGTCCTGCCGAGGAAATACTGTGATGTGGGTTTCGGTACGGTCGCGAGCCCCTCAACAAGGACTCGGTGCGCTCGCCAACGACCGAATGGATACAGAGCGCCTCTTGAAGCTCAATCTCATCTATGGGAGGAAGGATGCCCGTCATACGCTTGGCGAGCATGGTCTTGCCGGATCCCGGGGCCCCGATCATCATCAGGCCCAGGCCTCCCGTTGCCACAATCGCCAATCCCCGCTTCGCGATTTCCTGACCCACGACATCGCCGTAATCAAGCGCTGACCCATGAACAGCACGATGGGACGGATTGACGCAAAACGGCTTTTTACCTCGACCGATACCGACGCTCAGGCAACTGAGACGCTCCAGATAACTTGCTTGCACCTCGCCGATGGGCACATGCTCGGAGTTAAATCCCCCAACAAAGGAAACACCGAGATCACGTGCGAGCAACTGATAGGCCACCTCGCCCTTGACGGGGCAGACGGTCCCATCGAGGGCGAGCTCCCCAACGAAGAGGCAATCATCGAGACCCTCCAGGGGGATTTGGCCCGAGAGGGCAAGAATCGCCACGGCGATAGGCAAATCGAGCCCCGATCCGGTCTTACGGACATCCCCGGGCGCAAGGCTCACCGTAAGCGTGCACCGCGGAACCATGAAACCACTCGAACGCAACGCGCATCGGATTCGGCTGCGCGCGTCCATGACGGCGGCATCCGCCATGCCGACTATGGTCATACCCGGAATGGTTCCCGACGACGAGATCTCAACGGTAACCTCAAACGCCTCCACCCCTCGTATACAAGCCGCATGAACGGCAAATGTTTGAGGCGTTGCGCTCATTGGTCCGCCTCCCAGTCGAACACGCCATACAGGTGGCGGATCTCACATGCGCCCTTCGAGGCGAGCGTGACCGCGATGACGTCGAAACGGACCGACTGGCACGGGAAGTGTTCGGCGATGAATTGATAGGCGATGCGGCGATAGCGCTTGATCTTGGACGGTGTCACGGCTTCTTCGGGATATGAATCGACCGCAGTGCTGCGCCGTGTCTTGACCTCCACGAGGACGACTTCTTCGGAGTCGCAATCGTGGGCGATTATGTCAGCCTCACCTTCTGGGCAGCGGTAATTGCGTTCGACAATCTCGTATCCCCGGCCCTCGAGATAACACGCCGCGAGCTCCTCCCCCAGTGTTCCGATGAGTTTGTTCGACATCCCGCTTAGGTACTGACCATCGAAGACGCACTCCCCTTCGTCAATGGCACGCCTCAGGATCGCCTGCGCCCGCTCTCTATTCTTGTTCGCGCCCATATGCACTCCCTTCACATCCGGTGAGGGAAGTATCGGACCTGCTATCCCATAGCCGTCTCAAAAACGCCCCGCAAAAGCATACGCGGAATCTGGCAGCACCTGACACAGCCAGGCGACGTGAAGGAAGAGGCCTTACCTGTAAGGCGCAAGGATCATCGAGGAGCTAGAAAAGTCGTGCAGTCTCCAAAAAGTTTCCGCAAAAACTCACGCGATGTATGGGGCAAAGACCATATTCTTTGATTGCTTGTATGTGCTCTGCAGAGGCATAGCCCTTTGATTGTGCAAAGTGATAATCAGGGTATTCGGCGTCATATTCGACCATCATCTCATCACGCGTGACCTTTGCGACAATCGAGGCCGCCGCAATACAAGCCACCGTGGCATCACCCTTTACGACATCGCGCTCATGTTTGACGGCACCGAGAGGATTGCCGTCCATGAGGACGCAATCGGGCTCTAACCCGGTATCGGCAACCGCGCCTGCCACCGCCTCACGCAGCGCACGGGCCATGCCGATCTCATCGATACGCGCGGGAGGGATATGGCAGATGCCGATCGCCCGCGCACATTCTGCTATCTGGACGGCAAGGATCTCACGCTTGGCAGGAGTGAGCTGCTTCGAATCGTTGATACCCCAGATGCGCGGCTCATCGGGCAGGCACACGGCACACACGGTCAGTGGTCCGGCGACCGAACCCCTGCCGACCTCATCGACGCCGACAACGACGCCGGGACCACCAAGCTCGCGCATGGTTGCGTACATGGCATCCACGCGGTCGCGCTCGGTGCGTTCCTTGTCCAATCGGCGCCGCGCGCGCTCGCATGCCTTCTGGACTTGGAGGCGGGGATCTTCGGCATACCTTTCGACAAGGGCCTCGATTTCCTCGAACGATGCGCTCGCAAGTTCTGCCGCAACTTGGGCGGCAGAGGCCGAACTCGTCATATTCGCCACGATATCCCCCTTATAAGAATCAATGCGCCGCGCGGCGCACGACCCTCTCTATGAAAGCGGGCCGCCCAAATGAGCGGCCCGCTTTCCGTACGGATCTGTAAACCCTAAAACCGTGCTTAGCGCTTCTCGGGAATGCGGGCAGCCTTGCCCACCTTGTCGCGCAGGTAGTACAGCTTGGCGCGACGGACCTTACCGTGGCGAACAACCTCGAGCTTGGCGATCTTCGGGGAATGAACCGGGAAGGTACGCTCAACGCCCACGCCGTAGGAGATCTTACGAACGGTGAAGGTCTCACGGGAACCGGCACCCTGCAGGCGAATGACATCGCCCTGGAAGACCTGGACACGCTCGCGGTCGCCTTCCTTGATACGGTAGTGGACCTTGACGTTGTCGCCGACCAGGATGCGAGGCATGTCCTCGCGGATCTGCTGACGCTCGATTGCGCGGATGTAATCCATGACAGATTCCTTACTCTTCTAGAGGTGCCGCACGCGTACGCCGGCACATAGGTTGAACAAACAGCAGCAAGTATACACAAGAAGCAGTGCTATACCAAGGAAAACCTCAAGTCCTCCACGCGATTATCCGCACGCCCCGTAGCGTACGCACCGAGACACGGCTACAACGCGTCCCGTGTACAAGGCGCTCTAGAGATCTCGTTGACGGAGGTTGATCTGGCGCTTGCCCTGCTCGCCCGCGGGCTCGTCGAACTCGTAGACACCGAGCGACTTGAGGAACGGGCGGAGCCGTTTATATCCATAGTTGCGAACGTCGAAATCGGGAAGGCGCTTTCCGAGCTGGTCGCCGAGCAGCCCCAAGGAAATCCAACCGTCCTCATCGCCGAAGGAATCGATGACGGCGTTAATGGCGCAACGGATCGCCCGAAGATGGCGGCGCTTGTCCGCTCGGCTCATCTCGCCGAAAGCGACCTCTCCCTCGATCTCGTCCTCCGCCTCATCACATGCGCAGTTGCTCGGTTCAGATGCGGACCCGCCGGCATCGCCGGGGCGGCGGCGCCGTCGGCGAGGCGCGGGCTTGCCGACAGGGGCCGAAACATCGTCCTCGCGGGAATCACCGGCATCATCGGCCTCTTCCAGCTGCTGTCGAGCGTACAGCAGGTCGAGATACTTGAACTGGTTGCAAGCGGAGATGAACGGCTTGGGAGTCTTTTGCTCGCCCATGCCGATCACCACCATACCGCTCTCGCGCAAGCGCGCCACGAGACGCGTGAAGTCGGAATCAGAGCTGACGATGGCGAATCCGTCGACCGTACCCGAATACAGGATGTCCATGGCATCGATGATCATCGCCGAGTCCGTGGCATTCTTGCCATACGTGTAGCTGTATTGCTGCATCGGGATAATCGAATGGTCGAGTAGACAACTCTTCCAACTCGCCAGACGCGGGCTCGTCCAGTCACCGTAGATACGCTTGTACGTAGCGACGCCGGCGTTCGAGATCTCGTCGAGGATGACCTTGATATATTTTTCGCTCACGTTGTCGGCGTCGATCAGGACGGCAAAACGGAGCTCTGAAGTGCTTTCGAACATAACATCCCTTCGAGTTGCATGTACATGCAACGGCCCCGCCCGCGCAAAAAGACGGACAGGGCCGTATGTCATATGAGGGTATGAGCCACCATTACGCCTGAGGGCTCTTGGGCATGAGCGGGTTCTCCCGCGTAAGAAGACTCATGAACTCCTCACCCGTGATGGTCTCCTTCTTATACAGGTAATGAGCGAGCTCATGGAGCTTGAACTTGTTCTCCTTGAGCATCTGGAGGGCGCGTCCGTGCGCCTCGGCGATGAGCTTTTGGACCGCCGCGTCGACGCGCTCCGCCGTACCGGGTGCGCACGTGAGAGAGGTATCCTGGTTGAGGTAGGCGTTTTGCACGGTACCGAGCGCCATCATGCCAAACTCCTCGGACATGCCGAATCGTGTGATCATATTGCGGGCAAGCTTGGTCGCCTGCTCGATATCGTTTGCGGCGCCCGTGGTCATCTCGCCGAAGATCAACTCTTCCGCGGCACGACCACCGCAGTACACGGCGAGCTTATCGAGCACCTCCTGCTTCGTGGTAAGGAAGCGCTCGTCCTCCTCGACCTGCATGGTGTAGCCGAGCGCTCCGCTCGTGCGCGGCACGATGGTGATTTTGGTCACCGGTGCCGACCCCTTTTGGCGGGCGGCGACGATGGCATGGCCGATCTCGTGATACGCGACGACTTGTTTCTCATGGTCGGACAGCACCGTGGACTTGCGTTGCTGACCGGCGATGACAACCTCGACGCTTTCCTCAAAGTCTTCCTGGGTCGCTCGCTTGCGACCAAGACGAACAGCACGCAGGGCTCCCTCGTTGATGATGTTCGCAAGATCGGCACCGGAGGCACCGGGCGTCGCGCGGGCGATGGCAGTGAGGTCGATGCCCGGCTCGGTCTTCACATCTTTGGAGTGGAGCTCGAGAATCGCCTTGCGCCCGGCGAGGTCGGGCAACTCGACAGGAACGCGGCGGTCGAAGCGGCCCGGGCGCAGAAGCGCGGCGTCGAGGGAATCGGGGCGGTTCGTCGCGGCGAGAACCACGATACCCTTTTGGTTGTCAAAGCCGTCCATTTCCGTGAGAAGCTGATTTAAGGTCTGCTCACGTTCGTCATTGCCAGAGAAGCCGCCGCCATCGCGCTTCTTGCCGATGGTATCGATCTCATCGATGAAGACGATACAGGGAGCCTTCTCCTTAGCCTGCTTGAACAGATCGCGCACCTTGGCGGCACCACGGCCCACGAACATCTCGACAAACTCAGATCCGGAAATGCTGAAGAAGGGAACACCCGCCTCACCGGCAACGGCCTTCGCGAGCAGCGTCTTGCCGGTACCGGGAGGACCCACGAGCAGAGCACCGCGCGGCAGCTTAGCGCCGATCTCCTCATAACGCTTGGGATTTTCCAGGAAGTCCACGACCTCCTTGAGCGACTCCTTGGCCTCTTCCTGACCAGCGACGTCCTTGAACGTGACGCCGACATCCTTGGAAGCGACGATACGAGCGCCGGACTTGCCAAGGTTGCCGCCGCCAAAGCCGCCAAAGCCGCCGCCGGAGAAATCCATCGAGGGGTTGTCGTCACCCATGGCCTTCTTCATACGGCGATTGAGCCACCAACCGAGCAGAAAGAAGATGAGCATGGGAGCGAACACCGTGATGAACAGATAGGTCCACATGCCGGAATCCTGCTTGGGAATCGTCACCTTGAGAGTTGCACCAGCCTCTTCGATGCGATTAGTGAGATCCACGTCCGTGGGCATGGTGGTGGTGCGATACGCCTTGCCCTCTTCGCCCTTGAGCGTGTAGACCGCCTGGGCATCATCGGTGGTGTAGCTGACCTCATCGACCTTTTTGTCCTCGAGATCGCTCAAAAGCTGGGAATACGTGACATCCTCGACCTCGAGCCCGCCGTTCTTGAAATTGGGGAACAGCACGCTGCTCAAGACCAGGTACACCGCAAAGGCAATGAGCATGTAGAGGATGAGATTCCGCCTACGCTTATGATCATCCATTTCCATAAGGAAACTCCGTCCGTACGTTCAGTAATGCTCTGAGGATACCCCCGAGCGCGGCCCGTTAAACGCGCGAATCAAGAACGCCCCTCCGTCACGATACGGAGAGACCTGCCATCAATCACGCAAACATGCCCGGACGATATTGGTACCCATTGTCGACGTGGGGACAGAGCTGCCAAAACGCGACGGCGCTCGCAGCGGCGACATTCAAGGAGTCAACGCCGTGCGCCATGGGAATGCGAACCGTCGTGTCGCAGCCGTCAATCGTGCGTCTCTGTAGCCCGGCGCCCTCGGTTCCCATGAATATCGCGAGCCGTTCCATGCCCTGAAGTCGAGGGTCGTCCAAGGAAATCGAGTCGTCGGAGAGCGCCATGGCGGCACACGTGAAGCCGGCATCGTGCAGGACCTCGAGACCATCACGGGGCCACGTGCGGGCCTCGGTGCCAATCCTCGTCCAAGGTACCTGGAAGACGGTGCCCATGGACACGCGCGCAGAACGGCGATAGAGCGGATCCACACAGGTCGGACTCACGAGAATGCCGTCAACGTTGAGCGCCGCCGCGGACCGGAAGATCGCGCCCACATTCGAATGGTCGACGATGCCCTCGAGCACGCACGCGCGAATCGGGCGCCCAGAGGCGCGCTCAACCAATCCTTCTAGGAAGGCACCCGCATCCGCGAGCGGCGGCCGGTGAAACGCCGCAAGTGCACCACGGGTCACCGAAAAGCCGGTAAGCTGCTCAAGCAGAGCCATCTCGCCAACAAAGACGGGAATATCGATTTCGGGGAAGTCGGTAGCGACCTTCTCGAGCAGCGGGGTGAGCTGATCAAGCCAACGCTCACCCAAAAGGAAGCTCACAGGCACAAGGCCGGCCTCGACCGCGCGCTCGATGACTTTGCCACTCTCCGCGATGAAGATGCCCTTCTCGGGCTCGAGCACTGAACGCAGCTGACGTTCAGTCAGCTTCGTGTACGCCTCAAGACGAGGATCGTCCAATGAGTCAATATGAGCGATTTCAACCCCAGGCATCTTAACGTACCGGCACGATCTCGATGTAGAAACCATCAGGATCCTCGATGAAGTAGATGCCCATGGAGGGGTTCTCCTTCACGATGCAACCCATGGAAGCGTGAAGATCATGGGCGGCACCCATGTCCGCGACCTCGAAAGCCAGATGAATGTCATGCCCGCCCTGGTTGTACGGCTCGACACGGCCCTTGTTCCACGTGAGCTCGAGCTGGCAGGGACTCGCCTCATTGCCGAGGAACACGAGCTTCCAGGAACCGTCCTCGGGTCCCTCCTCGCGCACCGGCGTCAAGCCGAGTGCCTTCTCGTAGAACGCGAGGGACGCATCCAGATCGAGGACGTGGATTTCTGTGTGAGACATCTTGAATTGCATGGTTGCTCCTTCGTACAAGATGGTTGACGGTATATGCCAGACGGTACGAACCACAGGCTCCCACGGGGCGCGGGCCCCTACGATCTGCGGTATGTCATGAACTCGAAGGTGACGTCGGCGTCGCCGGCGCCCTCCTCAATACGAAAAACCTCGGAACAGTCGACGACCGACCAGGCGGAATCTACATCGAGGTTGGGGAAATACGTATCGACATCGCGTATCACGTGGTTGCGCGTGACCTCCGCCTCGATGCAATGAGGCAGGAACTGCTCGTACACCGCTCCCCCGCCGATGACCCAGGCAACGTCCTCATCCGCGACGGCAGCGAGCGCTTCCTCAACCGAATGAACAACTTCGATGCCCCCGCGTTTAAACGCGGGATCACGCGTGAGCACAATGTTGCGACGGTCCTTGAGCGGACGCCCGCCGGGAAAGCTCTCAAGGGTCTTACGTCCCATGACGACGGGATGGCCCTTGGTCTTATTGACAAAATGGCGCATATCGGCACGATTAGCCACCACCATATCGCCATCCCGTCCAATCCCCCAGTCATCGCACACAGCGACGATGGCCTTAAGCTCACATGTCATCATGCAACTCTTTTCTTGTACATCAGGGGCACAATCCACTTTTAAACCGATGATACCGTAGCCCCGCCCCGGAGCATATCGTCCCGCGCGCAGTTCGCGTAGCGCTGTTTGAGCACGGGGTGATATGCTCCGGGGCGGGGCGGGCGAAACGGATTTAGACCGCGATGGGAATCCCCTTGACCTGCGGCCCCGTCTCATAATCCTCAACAATGAGGTCATCAGTTGTAAAGTCGTAGAAATTCGTGACTTCAGGATTGAGCGAGACCTTGGGCGCCGGGAACTGCGGCCGCTCGATGAGCTCACGCACGATATCCACGTGGCGGTCGTAAATGTGCGCGTCAACGATCACGTGCAACAGCTCGCCTGCGATCATATCGCAATGGCGCGCGACCATCATGAGCAAGATGGCGTACTGACACACGTTCCAGTTGTTGGCAGCAAGGATATCCTGGCTACGCTGCATGAGCACCATGTTGAGCACCGGCTTGTCGCAGCCAGGCTCAGCCGTCACGTTGTACGTCACAGAATACGCGCACGGATACAGGTGCATCTCGGACAGATCGGCAAACGTATACATATTCGTCATGATGCGGCGCGAGTACGGCGTATGGGTGAGGTCGTAGAGCACGCGGTCCATCTGATCGAAGTCGCCCTCCTTATAGTGCGACTTCTGCGCGATTTGATAGCCGTATGCCTTGCCGATCGAACCGGTCTCATCGGCCCACTGGTCCCAAATGTGGGACTTGAGGTCGTTGATGTTATTGGATTTTTTCTGGTAGATCCACAGGACCTCGTCCATCGCGGACTTGAGCGCCGTACGGCGCAGCGTAAGCGCAGGGAACTCCTCACGCAGGTCATAGCGGTTGGTGACACCGAAGTTCTTGATGGTGTACGCGGGAGTGCCGTCCTCCCAGACCGGGCGTACCTTCTCCCCTTCCGTGGTGGTGCCATGATCCAGGATATCCCGACACATGGTCACAAATAGCTTGTCCGCCTTGCTCACGACTCGCTCCTTCCACACGCAATTGAACATATCTAAACAAGGTAACAGAAGCCCGGCCTTATATACCGTAGGAGTGTATTTGTGGAGCGAAGCGCAACCACACTCCGTAGCGTATATAAGGCCGGGCGCAGATCGAGTTGACGAAAAGGATGTTACTTCCGCCTGAACTGCTCGTTCATCTGCATGAGCTTCTCCATGTCGGACATGCCGCCGCCCATGCCGGGCATGCCGCCCATTTGATTCATGAGCTGGTTCATGTTCATGCCACCCATGCCGGGGACGCCGGGCATACGCATCTTTTTGCCCTTTTTCCCCTTCTTGCCCTTCTTGCCGACGCCTTGCTGTTGCGCCATGGCGCGCACCTTTCCCATCATCTTGTTCATCTCGCCCCACTGCTTCATGAGGGCGTTGACGTCGGTGGGTGTAAGACCGCAACCGCGGGCGATGCGGGCGCGACGCTGGCCGTTGATGATGGAGGGGCGACGGCGCTCCTCTGCCGTCATGGACAGGATGATGGCCTCGTTACGGTCGAAGACCTTCTCGTCGAGGTCGCCGCCCATCTGGTTGAGGGCGCGCTGGCCGCCGGGGAGCATGCCGAGGATACCCTTCATGCCGCCCATCTTCTTGACGGCCTTCATCTGCTCGAGCATGTCATCCATGGTGAAGCCGTCACGAAGCATGCGCTCCGCAGATGCGAGCTGCTCGGCCGTTGCGGCCTCCTGAGCCTTCTCTATAATTCCAATGACGTCGCCCATGCCGAGGATGCGCTTTGCCATGCGCTCGGGGTTGAACACCTCGAGGGAATCAGGCTTCTCGCCCATGGAGACGAACTTGATGGGCTTGCCAGTCACCTCACGCACGGAGAGGGCTCCACCGCCGCGGGCGTCACCGTCGAGCTTGGAGATAATGACACCGTCGAAGTCAGTGCGCTCCGCGAAGGTGGAGACCACGTTGACGATGTCCTGGCCGGTCATGGCGTCGACCACCATGAGAACCTGGTCGGGCTTGACCGCACGCTTGATGTCGACGGCTTCCTGCATCATCTGCTCGTCGATTTGCAGGCGACCGGCGGTGTCGACGATGACCACATCGCGCATGGTGTCGACCGCCTCGCGAATGGAAGCACGGGCGATCTCGACGGGATGAACACCGTCCCCACGGAAGACGGGCACGCCGATTTCACCGCCGAGGGTCGCCAGCTGGTCGGCGGCGGCGGGACGATAGACGTCGCACGCGGCGAGCAGAGGGCTCTTGCCCTGCTTTTTAAGCATGTAGGCGAGTTTAACGGCCGCCGTGGTCTTACCGGAACCCTGAAGTCCGACGAGCATAATCACGTTCGGAATGCGGCTGGAGAGCACGAGTTTGCTCTCGGTGCCGCCCAGCAGCTCGGTGAGCTCATCGAGCACGATCTTGACGACGTTCTGCGCAGGCGTGAGCGACTCCATGACCTCGGCAGTGAGGCAGCGCTCCTTCGTGCGCGTGACGAAGTCCTTCACCACGCGGTAGTTGACGTCCGCCTCGAGCAGTGCCATGCGAATTTCACGCATGGCCACGTTGATATCGGCCTCAGTGAGTTTGCCCTTACCGCGCAAGCGGTCGAATGTATCGGCGAGGCGGTCGGACAACGAACCAAATGCAGCCATGTATCTCTCTCTTTCTAGCTCTAACAAGTACTGAGACGTCTTTTCCTGATGGAGCAGATTGCCACGAAGCAAGAGCGCAGCGTACTAACGTACGTAAGCTCGCAGCTGAGCGGCAAGGTGCCCATCAGGGGAAGACGCGGGGATTCGTTAACCTAATCTTCCAGTCCCACCAGGGCGCGACAGAAGGCGCGCGCGTCGAAGCGCTGGAGGTCCTCGACTTGTTCGCCCACGCCGATGCGGTAGATGGGAAGCTTGAGCTGCTCGGCAACGGCCAATGCGATGCCGCCCTTCGCCGTGCCGTCAAGCTTGGTCATGATGATACCGTCCAGCCCGAGCGACTCGTTGAATTCCTGGGCCTGGGAAAGGCCGTTTTGGCCGGTAGCGGAATCGATTACAAGCACCACATGGACGGGCATGGGGCCAGAGCTGCACGCCTCGGCGCGCTTGCGGGTCACTTTCACGACCTTGGCGAGCTCGCGCATGAGCTCGGGGCTCGAGTGCAAACGGCCGGCGGTGTCGATGAGCACCAGGTCACTGCCGCGCTTGTCGGCCTCATCGAGAACGTCGTAGCACACACTCGCGGGATCGGAGCCGCGATCGCGCTTGATAACCGGAACCCCTGCGCGCTGCCCCCACACATCGAGCTGCTCGATGGCGGCTGCTCGGAACGTGTCGGCGCTGCCAATAACCACATTTTTGCCGGCATGCGCCTCCGCACTCGCGATTTTCCCGACCGTCGTGGTCTTGCCGGCGCCGTTGATGCCGACAAATAGGACGCAGCTGGGGGTATCGTCAAAGATATCCAACGCGGGCTCGACGAAAAACTCGCTGAGCCGCTCAGCAAGCGCCCCACGGAGTTGCTCGGCGGTCTTCAAATTCTTCCGAGCAGCGGTCTCGCGCAAATCATCCGTGACGCGCATCGCAATCTCGCCACCCATGTCACCCATGACGAGGGTGTCCTCAAGCTCCTCCCAAAAGCTCTCGTCCACCTCGCCGCCGAAATAAAAGACCTCATTCAAGGCCTCGCGGCTACGCTCGAGACCGCGCTTGAGGGAATCGAAGAGACCCATTATGCATTCACGACCTTTCCGGTTTCTCGATCGAGTTTCTGGCTGACCACACGGCTTACGCCGTCGGCCTGCATGGAGACACCATACAACACGTCGGCGTCCTCCATGGTGCGACGTTGATGCGAGATGACGAGCAGCTGCGTCGACGTACGCAGGTAGTCGATGGCACCGATAAGCTTGGAGAGATTCGAATCGTCCAAGGCGGCCTCGACCTCGTCAAGAACGTAGAACGGCACCGTACGAGTGCGGTAGACGGCAAAGAGGAGCGCAAGCGCAGTCAACGACTTCTCGCCGCCGCTCATGAGCATCATCTTCGTGATGCGCTTACCCCGTGGCTGCGCGACGACTTCGATACCGGTCTCGGCAGGGTGCTCGGGATCGGTCATCTCCAGATAAGCCTGTCCACCCGGGAAGAGCATGCCGAATACCTCGCGGAAGTTCTCGTCGACCTTCTCGAAGGTGGTGAGGAAGCTCGTGCGCATTTTGCGATCGATTGCCGCCGTGATCTTGGTGAGCGCCTTGCGGGCACCCTCAAGATCCTCGAGTTGACGGGCGATGTAGTCGGCGCGCGTCTTGAGCGTCTCGTACTCCTCCATCGCGACCTGATTGACCGGACCGAGGTTGTTGATCTGGCGAACAAGGTCGTTGAGCTCGCGCTCGGCGGCGGCACGGTCATCGGGCGCGGGGAGCTGCAACGCCTCCTCCAAGACCGTGGTGCCATCGGCGGTGATGGCACGTACGGCCGCCTCGACTTGCACCTCGAGCTTGCCACGAGACACCTTCGCCTCATTCACCGCGGCGGTGGCCAAATCGACTTCGACCTTCGCGCGCGAGACCTCGCTCTTGGCATCTTCGATCGTGCGCTTGAGCGACGCCGAATCGGCCTCCTCCAGCGATGCACGGTCTCGCAGGCGCGCCGCCCAGTCCATGGCACGCTCTGAAAGCGCTTGATACCGGTCATGCAGGGGATCGACGCGCAAACGGAGAACCTCAAGGGAGCGGGCAGACTGCTCGGTGCCGCGAATACGACGGTCTATACCCTCAAGTCTACGCTCGAGTTCGGGAGCACGTGCCGAGAGGCTCTTCACGCGCTCGTTTGCGCGGGCCAAACGCACCTTGGCGTCTGCGAGCTTCGAACCGGCCTCGGCGTCATCTCGGCGTACGCGCTCGAGGTCGTCTTGTGCCTCGTCGATCTGCCGCGAAAGCTCATCCAGGCGCGCAAGCGAATCATCGCGAACCGTCGTGAGCTCGTCGACCCGCGGTTGCGCATCGCGCACGGCGACCGCCGCCTCCTCGCGGCGCTTGGCGAGATTAGCACGCTCGCCGAGCTTGACCGAAAGAGAATGTTCCATACGCCCGATCTCAGACAAGAGCGAGGCATGCTCTCCTTCGAGGCGCGAAATCGTTCCCGCGGCGTTACCCTCGACCGTGCGGGCCTCCTCAATAGCCTCGGTGGCCTCACCAACGCGCTCAACGGCATGGTCGAAGACGGCAAGCAAATCAGGCTCGAATCCCTCGAGTTCGCGAATGCGGCGCTTGCGCTCAAGTGAGCCGGCGGCACCCCCGCTCGTGGCGCCCAAGCGAACCACACCCCCATCACGCACGCGAGCGCCGTCGGGCGTCACGTAAAGCACGCCGGGAACGACGGGGGCAGACAAAGCATCTTCGAGGGAATCGACCACATAGACGTGTCCGAGCAAAGCGGCGACAGCCGAAGCGTAGCCCGCACGCACCCGGAGGCGCTCAACCAAGCGATAGCCGGCGACGCCCTGATACCGATCGGAAACGGCAACGTCTCGCGCAAGGAGAAGAGCCTCGCCAGACGCATCCTTCTGACCAAGAGCGAACGATGCGGCGCGCGAAAGCGCATCGCCGTCCATGCAGACGAGCGCATCGATGTCCCCCGCAAGCAACTGCTCGACGAGGGGCTCAAGCTCGACGGGGGCTTCGATGACATCACCCAAACGCCCCGCAATGGACTCGGGGTGGTTGCTCACCACACGAGCGGCAAGGGGCGAGGAGTCACTCAGGCTCGAATCGACCTTCCTGAGTCCCGAAAGCTCAGAACGGACGTCGGCGAGCTTCTCACGCGCCTGAGCCTCTTTTTCCCGCAAATCCGCGAGAGCGGCGATTGCCGCGTCAAGGGCGTCTTTAGCCTCCTGTCGTGCCGTGCGGGCGTCATCCAGCTCCGCGACGAGCTCGTCGGCACGATCGCGGCGATGGGCCAGAGAAGCACGCAGCTCATCGGCCTCGTCATCGACCTGTTCAAGGCGACGGGCATACATATCATCCTCGAGCTCGGCGTTGGAAAGCGTCTCCTTAACCTTGACGAGTTCGAGGGCGGCACCATCAGACGTTCGCTGGACCTCACGCTGCTCCCGCGTGAGCGCGGTGATAACCTCACCAAGCTCGATTCGTCGCGCGTGGAGCTCATCGGCGGCAGGCTCAAGGGCGGCAACGTCCTCTGCAGCCACGGTGGCCGTCGCACGCTCCTCATCAAGTTGCCGGTTGATGTCGGAAAGCTCCTCCACCGTTCGTCGCCGTTGGTGTTCGGAGCCGGAAAGGGTGCCACGCATCTCGGAGAGGCGCGCGACCATATTACGCCCCTTCTCCTCGAGCAAACGCATATCAGAACCGATTCGCCCGACGATATCCTGCATATGACGGCGCTGTTCACCAAGGTCACCAACGAACAGCCCTTTTTCCTCGAGCATGACCTGGAGCTTCTCGAGCTCGCGCTCCTTTTCGCCTAGGCGGTAGCGGGCGAGCTCGAGGGCCGCAGCGCTCTCGCGCGAGGACGACTCGAGATCCGCCCATTGGGCCTGGAGCTGACGAAGCTCGTCGACGGCAAGGACCTGTGTGAGCTCGGTCGCCCTGCTCGAGAGGTCCTTGTATTTTCGAGCGCGATCAACCTGCCGCTCGAGCGGCTTGAGTTGACGGGAGATCTCACGGTTTATGTCGCGCGCACGCGTGAGATGTTCATCCATGCTCTTGATCTTGCGCAGGGCGCGTTCCTTGCGGCGTTTGTGCTTGGAAATACCGGCGGCCTCTTCGATAAGGCTCCGCCGCTCCTCGGGGCGGCTCTGCAAAATCGCATCAAGCTTGCCCTGGGAGATGATGGAGTGCGTGTCCTTGCCTAAGCCGGAGTCATGCAAGATATCCTGAATGTCCATCAGGCGACACGGACTGGAATTGATGAGGTACTCGCTCTCACCCGAGCGGTACATGCGCCGCGTGATGGCGACCTCGTTGAAATCGACGGGAAGCACGTGATCGGAATTATCGAGCACGAGCGTCACCTCGGCAACACCCACCGGTTTACGCGCAGACGAGCCCGAGAAGATAACGTCCTCCATGGCCTGCCCGCGCAGCTGCTTGGCGCTCTGCTCGCCCAGAACCCACAAGATGGCATCAGAGACGTTCGATTTGCCCGAACCATTGGGACCAACGATAACCGTGAGCCCAGGTTCGAAGGTCATCTGAGCGCGATCGGCAAACGATTTGAAACCCTTGAGGGTGAGCGACTTAAGGTACACGGGGCCTCGCTATCCGAGCTTCTTCTTGAGGATAACGCCATTTGTGGTGTATCCCATGCGATCAAGCGCATCGAGGGCTGCGGCAGCTTCCGCTTCTTTCTTCGAGGAACCGGTGCCGCGGCCACGACGGATACCATCGACCAAGGCGATTGCGGTGAACGTGGGCTCATGCGCGGGCCCCTCTTCTCCAACAACCTTATAAGACGGCGTCTCCATGTGATCGGACTGCACGCACTCCTGCAAAAAGCTCTTGGGATTGGTGGGGTGCTCAGCGCGCTCGGTCGCCAGATGTGGCTTGAGCGTACGCATGATGAATGTTTCCGCCACACTCCAACCGCCATCGAGGTACAGTGCCCCCACCAAGGCCTCGTAGACGTTCTCGAGCGCGGAATGCATACCGCGGGCGCCAGTCCCCTGTTCAGAGGCTCCCAGGATGATCACCTTGTCGATGCCGAGCTCAAGGCCCACATCGGAAAGCGTTGCGCCTGAGACGAGGGACACCTTGAGGCGCGTGAGCTTGCCCTCGTCAAAGTCCGTATAGGTCTGAAAGAGGGAAACGGCGACAACGGCGCCCAAAATGGAGTCACCTAGGAACTCGAGTCGTTCATACGAGGCCGAGACGGGCTCCCCCTCAACGGCTGAGGGATGCGTGACCGCGCTGCGCAGCAGCGAGATGTCGTTGAATTGATGCCCGCAGATCTCCTGCGCGCGATCGAGCTTCTCGCGAATGGACAAGATCTAGGCCTCCAAGGTCTGCTCGATGGCATCGATCGCCTCGGCGACGGAGTTGATGGCCATGAGCTTATCGTCATCGATCTCAATGTCGAACTCGTCTTCCATGGCGGTCACGAGCTGGAGACGATCGAGGGAGTTGGCATCGAGGTCGTCGAACGTGGTGGCCTCGGAAAGCTCACCGGCCTCGACGCCGAGGACGTCGGCGGCGATATCGCAAACTTTATCGAAGATCTCGGCGCGATCGAGTGCCATGGCACTGCCCCTTTCTCTTTGGACGACACACGGGTGTCGTCCATCCACATATGAAAATGATTTTACCCTAAGCGAAGGCGGCACACACAGCAAAGCCGCGCCCTCGCCGTCAGCGGAGGCGCCTTGATCCAGTGATCATCTGCTTTGCGTGCCATGGGAGCACGGCGAAGGGATTTTGTTAGGCCACGGCCCCCATGGAATCGGCCACGCGATCGACGAGCCCTTGGCGCGCCGCGGCGGCACAGGCAAGCGTGCCGTTCTTAACCGCCTCGACGCTCGTGGCGCCATGACCGATCATCACCACACCGCGAAGGCCCAAGAGCACCGCACCGCCCTTCGCATCACCACTCAGCTTGCGCTTGAGGCCACGCAAAACAGGCTTCATGAGAAGCGCGGCGACCTTCCCCCGAAACGAGGACATGAGGCCGCTCTTGAGCTCCTGCATCATGAACTTAGCCGCGCCCTCAATGGACTTAAGGGCGACATTGCCGGCAAAGCCATCGCAAACGACGACATCGAAATGCCCACTCGTGAGGTCAGTCCCCTCGCAGTTGCCCGCGAAGCCTTCGACGTTCTCGGCCATAAGGGGAAAACACGACTGCGTGAACGCGCTCCCTTTATGATCCTCGGTACCGTTGGAAAGGAGACCCACGCGCGGCCCATCGATACCCAACACACAGGACGCATACGCTGCGCCCATTTGAGCGAAACGAACGACATCCATGGGCTCAACATCAGGATTTGCCCCCATATCGCACAAGACGGTAAGGCCGCCGGCTCGATTGGGCAAGGCGTTGGTAAGGCAGGGCCGAATCGCCGAGCGCCTACCATCGAGCTCAACCTTAAAAGGGGCGACGTATGCCGTGCCGGCAGCAGTGACGGCACCCGTCGATCCTGCGGAGAAAAAGCCGTCCGCCTGCCCCTTTTTCACCGCACGACAACCAAGAACGATTGAGGACCTACGACGAGTCATGACTGCCTGTATGGGGTCATCCTCCATGGTGATGACCTCCGGCGCGACGAGAGCCTCCGCTCGATCATGCGCAGAGCAGAACCCCGTAACAACCTCCTCGGGACCTGCAACGAGCACCTCGAGGTCCGCATCGGCCCCAAGCGCGGCCTCGATGCCGGCAAGCACAACCTCGGGCTTCTCGTCGCCTCCGACGGCATCAACACACACGCGAACCTTATCCATGTTGTTCCCCCCGATAGAGAAATGGCCGACTCTAGGAGCCGGCCATAATGAACTCAACGTAACCGCCAGTCGAGTTTACTCGACGACGATGACCTCGCGGTCCTTATAGAAACCGCAGTTGCCGCAGACATGATGCGGGAGCTTCACAGCACCGCAACGAGGGCAGGTGGACTGGGAAGCAGCGTTGATCTTCATGTTCGTCGAACGACGAGAGTGCGTCTTGGCGCGACCCTTTTTTTGCTTAGGTACTGGCATGTTGACCTTCCTTACAACTCATAACTGGCGGCGATTACGCGCAAGCAACGATAATAACAGAATTCACCGAGTTACACAAAACATCAAAAAACGAATAGGTGACTAATCGAGCTTGAGATTCTTTAAGGCAGCGAAGGGATTCTCGTCCGATGCAACCCAGGCTTCTTGAGCGGCATCCGCGCAGCCACAGTCGCCCTCGTTCAGGTTTGCACCGCACGTGGGACACAGCCCTCGGCAATCCTCGCGGCACAAGACGACGAACGGCGTATCCATGACCACGGCATCAGAGATGGCATCGCCAAGATCGACGACTCGATCGGATCCGATGAGCTCAAAGCCATCTTCATGGCTGTCGGGATCCTCGGGCTCCTCGAACAGGTAGTATTCCTCGATCTCACCGGCGACCTCAAAGGATGCGGGCTCGAGACAGCGATCGCACGCGCCCGTCACCTCAGCTCGCACCATGCCAGTGACCAGGATACCGTCGCCCGCGTTCGTGAACACAACGTCAAACGACGCGCCATGCGGCAAGGCAAGGTCCTTGTCTCCCACCGAATAACTAGCGGCGTCGATATGACCGGCAAACGAATAGGACTCACCGGGATTCTCGAGCTTGTCCGACAAATCGACCATGACCGAACCAAGGCAGCTCATGTTACCAGCCCTGGTTCTGGTTCTGGGCAGCGCTGTCGTTTAGCTGCTGGCGGCAACGGGCGACCGTACCGGTGAGGGACTTAAGATTCTCCTCAAGGTGCGTGAACACCTGCTCAGCGTAATCTTCCGCAGCATAGCGGGTCTCGCGCTCGTACTGGTTGGCACGATCGCGGATGTCGTCCGCCTGCTGCTGGGCCAAACGCACAATCTCCTGCTCAGAGGCGATGGTGAGCGCCTGCTGCTGCGCATCGGCGATGATGGAATCAGCCTGAGCGGCGGCACTGGCGAGCAACTCCTCGCGCTCTTTAAGGATGCGACGGGATTTCTGCCACTCCTCGGGATAGCTCATGCGAATCTCATCGAGGATGTTGAAGAAGACATCGGTCTCGATAATCTTTTGCTGGGCGCCCTTGCCGAACGGAGGACGCGCTTCCTCGATGATGCCCTCGAGCTCATCGACAAGGCTCTCGATGCGCTCACCCGGGAGGTTCTCGACCGGCATGAAGGGCTCCTTTCTGCTGTTTCACTCTAACGCGTTATGGTACCACATATGCACGTTTCAACTATTGCGGCAGGTAGTTTATGAAAAACGCCCTTTCAGCGCACTGGCGACGCAGGGAGGAACGAACTCCGATACGTCCCCGCCAAACGAAGCGATCTGGCGCACGACCGAACTCGAAAGATAACCGTATTCAGGAGAGCTCATCACGAAAATGGACTCGAGGTCGGAATCGAGACGGTAATTGAGATCCGCCTGCTGCAGCTCATACTCGAAGTCGGTCATGGCACGCAGGCCCTTGACCACGGCACCGGCACCCACTTGAGCCGCGAAATCGACCAGGAGGCCCGTGAACGGCAGGACGTCCACGCCCTCGAGACCCTGCAAGGCGGTTCGCGCGAGCTCCACGCGTTCTGCAAGGGTGAAGGTGGTCCCCACCCCATTCTTGCCCAGGCTTTCGGCGACGGCGACCGTCACTTTGGGGCAGATCCTCAGGGCACGCCGCACGACATCGATGTGCCCGTACGTTATGGGGTCGAAGGTGCCGGGCACCAGCACGTGATGAATTGTGTTGGTCATGGGTTCCTCACTGGTATCTCAAGAGGTCGATACAGGTCTGGCCGTAGCGCTTTTCCCGAAGAGTGTCGAAGCCCTCAAGGACAAGCGCGGGAGTGGACGAGATCCTTTCAAAGAGCGCGATCGCCCCGTGTGCCAGCAAGCCACGGGAGGCGAGCGCGCTCACGAGGTTCTCCGCTGGGCTCGTGCCCAGTGCATAGGGCGGGTCGATGAGCACCACGTCGAAGGGAGCCCCGGGCATACGGCCACGTCGCGCTGCCGTAATCACGTCGCCGGCGACAACGCGCGCCCGCTCACGCTCGCATCCAAGCTTGGCGAGATTGCGCTGCACGAGCGCCGATGCACCCCGATCGAGGTCGAAGAACGTCACATGAGACGCCCCGCGTGAGAGGAGTTCCAGCCCCAGGGCTCCGGACCCGGCAAAGGCATCGAGGACGCGGGAGCCCTCGACGCCCCCATCAAGGGCGCTTTCCAGCATTGAGGCGATAGCCTCGCGCACGCGATCGGTCGTGGGGCGGCTGATGTCACGCCCACGGGGCGACTCGATGGGCCGTCCGCGCCACTCTCCTCCGACGATTCTCATCCTCCACTGACCTCCTTGAAAACATCTCCGTATCGCGCAATGACCTCATGGCGCAACGGCATCGTCGCCTTAGCGGTAAGATCTCGCGAATACCGGAGGAGCTCCTCCGCGTCATCATGAGCGTACTCGACCAGATCGACATCGGCGTCTAAATCGACAAAACGAAGTGAGACCCCGCCGTGCTGCCTCAGGCCGAGGATCTCGCCCTCATGACGAAGACGCAAGTCCATCTCGGCAAGTTCGAAGCCGTCAGAAGTGCGAGCAAGCGCCTCGAGTCGTTCGAGCGCGGGCGACCGGACGCCGCGCTTTGACCGGACCTCCGTGAGCACCATGCAGTTGCCGGGAATAGGGCCACGGCCCACGCGACCGCGCAGCTGATGAAGCGTCGCCAAGCCGAACCGCTCCCCGTTCTCGACGATCATCATCGTGGCGTTCGGAACATCAACGCCCACTTCAACGACGGTCGTGGCAACGAGCACATCGATATCGCCCGATCGGAACGCATCGATGACCTCCTCTTTGCGGCGAGCGGGCATATGGCCATGGAGCATCTCCACACGCACATCTGGCAACAGCCTTCGCATGTTCTTGCATTCGGACTCAACATCATGCAGCGTCACTGCCTGACGGGCGCGCCCGTGTTCATCGATCTCAAGTCCGGGCACGTCCTCGAGTTCATCAGCACCCTCTTGCGGCGACACCATCGGACAGATCACATACGCTTGCCTGCCCCGCGCAAGGCTGTCGCGGAGCGCGCCGTACGCAAGATCGCGGCTGGAGCTCTCCAGCACCTGCGTGGATACGCCTGCCCCCGGGACGGGACGATGCCTGATGACACTCGTGTCCAAATCGCCGTACACCGAGAGCGCGAGGGTACGGGGAATAGGAGTTGCCGTCATCACCAGCAAATCTGCCCCAGGCCCCTTTGCCCTCAGCGTATTGCGTTGACCAACGCCGAACCGATGCTGCTCGTCTATGACGACAAGGCTGAGCCGTTTGAACGTCACGTCGTCCCCGAGCACCGCATGCGTGCCGAATAAAACCGTGATTTCCCCCTGACGCAGTCGGTCCAACAAAACCGATCTCTCATCGGCGGGCGTGGAGCCGGTAAGGAGGCCCCACGATATTCCAGCGCGCACCAAGATAGGTCCGCTCTTGACGGCATATTGACGAGCGAGGACGCTCGTGGGCGCCATGACGCACGCCTGGGTGCCCGAGTCGGCAACGGCTCCGAGCGCACAGCACGCAACGGCGGTCTTGCCCGTTCCCACATCGCCGAGCAAGAGCCGATTCATCACGCGATCGCCCCGCGCCATATCGTCCAAGATCTCGTTGACCGCCACGTCTTGCTCGCTCGAAAGCTCAAAGGGAAGCGCTGCGCGCACGGCCGCGACATGCTCGCCCACAAGATGCGGAATGGAGCGGACGCCCAAAAGGTTGGTATCGTTGCGCAGACGCAGGGCCAACTGTAAATAGAGCAGCTCATCGTAGGAAAACCTGCGACGAGCGAGGCCGACTTCCGGCACGATGCGAGGAAAATGGGCGCAGCGCACCGCGCGCGAGAGCGACATCAGGCGACGCCGCGCACGCAACCCAACGGGAACCGGATCGCAAAAGACGCCGACACGCTCCAAGGCCACCGATGTCAAGCGGCGCATCCAGGCTTGAGAGACGCCGTCGCAAACACGATGCACAGGGAGGATGGCACCCTGCGCGCCCCCGTCCTCAATCCGCTCGTACTGCGGCGACGTCATCTGCTTGAATCCATAGGCGAACTCGACTTTGCCGATAACCGCCACACGATCCCCCACCGCAAACTCCCGCGCGATCCAAGGTTGTTTGAAAAACGCGATCTTAAGGACGCCCGAGGCATCGACGAGGAACACCTCCGTCACGATCATACCGCGCTTGGAAGTGGGGCGGTTGGCGACGGAATCCACGGTGCCCACAATCGTGGAGACCTCACCGATCGGTGCCATCTCAATGGACAATGCATGAGTGAAATCGAGATACCTGAACGGAATATGTAGAAGGAGGTCCCCCACCCGCTCGATACCGAGCCTGCGAAGGGCCTCCTCTCTCGCACCCGAGACATATTTCAAACGTGAGATGTCCTCAGACACAGAACAGGTCCGTGCAAGACGGGCCGAGACCCGCGACACGGTGCAAACGTCTGCCATCTCCTATGAAGCCTACTCGATGGAGAAGATGATCGGATACAACGGCTGCTCGCCGCGATGGGCGTCGATCTCGAGGTCGGGTTGGGCCTCCTCAATGGCATCGATAATCTCTTGGAAGGCCTCGTCGTCAAGCTCCTCGCCGGCAAGGATGGTCAGGGCGTCGCCCTCTTCATCGTCCATCATACGGTTGATGCAATCGAGCGTGACCTGCTTGACGTCAGACCCGACGATGTCGATGGAATCGCAGATGATGCCCATGACGTCACCGTCTTGGATGGGCGTACCGTCAGATGCCTGGCTGTCGCGAACCGCGCGGGTGACCTCACCGTCTCGAACCTCGGACTTAGCCTCGGTCATGGCCTCGACGACCTCCTCGACCGGAGCGTCGGGCATGACGGCGAACAGCGCAGAGAACGCCTGGGGAACGGTCTTGGTGGGAACGACGTAGACCTTCTTGTCCGCACACGCACTTGCAGCAGCTTCCGCCGCCATGCGGATGTTGCCGTTGTTAGGAAGGATGATGACCGCCTCGGCATTCACGCGCGCCACGGCATCAAGCAGATCCGCGGTGGAGGGGTTCATCGTCTGCCCACCGGAAACGACGACATCCACGCCGAGGGACTCGAGGATCTCCGCCTCGCCGGACCCGGCGGCGACGGCAACGAAGCCAAGGGGCTTTGCGGGCTCGGCGGCACCGTCCTGGTCGGCGTGAATCTTCGCCGTGCGTTCGGCGACCTCAAGGTCCATGTTATGGATGAAGACCTCGTAGATCTGGCCAAACTGGAGCATGTGCTCGAGCACGAGGTTCGGAGTGTTGGAATGGACATGGACCTTGTAGTCGGGATAGGCACCCACCAGGAGCTCGCAATCGCCCATGGAGCCGAGGAACTTGAGAGCCTCATCCTCATCAAAGGGCTTCTCGGCCTTGAAGAGGAATTCGTTGCAATACCGGAACTCGGAGCCCTCCCAGTCGTCGTTCGCCTCGATCTTCACGCGATCGAGGGCGCCGGCGCGGGCGGAATCAGCATCGAAGGTCGCGGAAAAATCCTCGATTTTAGATGTACGCCCAAGGGCGGCGGCAACGAAATTCTCGAGGAAGATCGCGAAGCCGAACGCACCCGAGTCCACCACGCCGTTCTCCTTGAGCACGGGCAGCAGGTCAGGCGTACGGGCGACGGATTGATAGGCCTCGACCACCAGAGCATCGAGGGTCTCTTCAACGGACAGACGACGCTTCTCGCACTCGTCCGCCTTAGTGGAGACATCCCGCAGGACGGTCAGGATCGTGCCCTCAATAGGCTTGCGCACGGCCTGGAAGGCAACCTTGACGGCACGACGGAATGCGGAGGCGATGTCAGAAGCATCGACGGGCTCTCCGGCATCGTGTAGTCCCTCAGCGACACCGCGAAGAATCTGCGAAGTAATGACACCGGAATTGCCGCGGGCCCCCATCAGGGAGCCATGGGTGATGGCACCGGCGATGACCTCCATATCGGCGTCGACCGGAAGCGCCGCGAGCTCCTTAACGACAGATTGGAGCGTAAGGGACATATTGGTGCCCGTATCGCCGTCGGGCACGGGAAACACGTTGAGCTTATTGATCTCCTCGGCCTTGTCGGCGACAGCCGCGACCGCGATGGGAAAACAGGTGCGAATGGTCTTTGCAATCATCTCTACTGGTACTTTCGTCTCGTGAATGCAGGTCTGTGCGAACAATGCGCACCTTAGAGGCGGGATTTCATCCCGTCGATGTGGATGGCGATCTTGAGCTGGGCCGGATCGATCTGCGCGATCTCCGATAGAGTGAACGAGACCGAACTCGCGAGGTTCTCGCTGACGGAACGCATGTTGACTCCGGCCTCGATGACCACATGGAGGTCGACCGTGAGCCCATCCTCGGAGGCGGTGACCAACACACCCTTGCGCAGGCGTTGACCGGCAAGCAGACGCACGCTTTCGGCGCCTTGCAGCTGCTCGGCCATACCCACCACACCGTAGCAAGACATGGCGGCGTAGCCGGCGATATCGGCAATAACCTCGTTCGAGACGTTCAAGGTCCCGGCGATCGGTTCAGTCATGGGATTCTCCTTCCGCACGCACTCCAAGAGAGGCGGTCTGAGCATTCATATCGGAATATTGTATATCTCTTCCCACCGCGTACGGTCGAAACATAATTACTGCAAGCGGGTGAACGACGATATTTGTACAGAGATGGAGTATGCCGATTGCCCCGAGCTACCCTCCATTCGCCGATTGGCGAAATCGAGTAGTTAGGCCGCATTTTTAGTGGGTAGTTTTGTAATAAGAGAGGCGCGCCCAATTGCTTCGGAATGGAAGGGAGTAACTATGAACGTCAACGTTCGGGAAGCAAGCTTGACACGGAGATCGGTGCTGGCGGCGGCGGGGCTCATTTCAGGCTCAATGCTTATTCCAGACACGCTCTACGCATCGGACGCTCCGCTTCCTTCGGCATCGAACAACTCCCGTCGTTTGGCTGTCGTTAAGGGTCATGCCAATCTGGCTAGGTCTGAACTTGAGGCCGTTATATTTGAGCAGGCAAAAAAGGAAGGGGATAAGTTAATTCAGTCGCTTAACGAAAGCATTGGTAATTCGAAAGCAGCCCGTGGACGCCCCTACTACGAGAATGTTTACGGCCCGGTAACCTATGCAAATAGTGGGTATCAATTTGTAGGTGGGCAACCCGCGAATGGATACAGTTTCTCTAATGGAGGCTCCATCTACGTCGAACTCACAGGAGGGCCATCAGTTGGAGTCTCATTTAGCTTCCCCTTGTCATTTGGCGGAGCTGTTGGGGTGTCAATGTCGTTTGCTCGCGCCGTAAGTTCGCCTGGCATAATCGTTAATATCCCTGCTGGGGGACGAAAAAAGGTAAAAGCAAATATTGAATATGCATCAACACCATACACCACGTACTATATCGATGCCTATGGAAATAGAAGCGTCTACGCGCACCTGCACTCGTATCCTGAAGTCACTGGACGTGACTTCAAAGTAGTTAACGCGTAAATCATGTCACCTTCAGAAATGGAGCCCGGCATGAGAAAGCACGTTCTCCAAATCATCGTTGTAGCGCTCGTGGTATGTCTGACCATTGGAATGGTGTTGTATATTGGCGAAAAGCATGCCAGAAGTCAACTGTGCCACAGAATGGAAGAAGGCTTTGATATAACCGGAACATTTGCTTACGAATCCTCTTTGAGCCAATCCATATACTTCGAAAGAAGCGATAACACGGAATTCACAACATGGGCGGCTCGAACGGAAGAGGACAGCTATACAAAAGGTGTTACTTCAAATACTGGTGACCCGAACATATACCTGTTGACTAGCGACGACGGTGAACCTTATGCGACAGTCCATGTTGCATATACCAGCAATGAAGATGGGCTGATCTTCATATCGCTAGACGGTAGAACTTATATGCCGTACGAAAAGATTGCCAATTCCCGTGTAACCTATAACAAATGACTCTGTTACGTGCAGGAGACTGTTTGATTGCCAAGTTGATGCGCACTCACAACTGGGCAATCCTTAGACGAAGACAAGGCATGGAGCAATGGATCGTGTATTAGAGATTGCACTCGTAAGTGCACCGATTAGGAGTCAGTCATTGCCGCTAAGATGCCATCGACCGGTTGCGGAGTCGTAATAGCGGCGCAGAATTTGTCCTATGTGAAGATTTCCCACATAAGACGCCTCCTATGGTATAGTTCATTGCTGTTTGTTCACGCGACCTCGAATCGGGTCGCCTAAGAAGGGTCACTGACATGTCCAAAGTTTGCGAAATCTGCGGTAAGCACCCTGTTGCTGGTCGCTCCATCAGCCACTCCCACCGCGTCTCCAATCGTAAGTTCCGTCCCAACATCCAGCGCGTCTACGTTGTCGTCAACGGCGTGCGTCGCAAGATGAACGTGTGCACCAGCTGCCTCAAGGCCCAGAAGGTGGCTCGCTCCTAAGCACTCCCCTCTTTGGACAAACGTTTGCTTGCAAGCATCAGGCGCTCCGGAATCCCGGGGCGCCTTTCTTTCTCACGAGAAGTCGCTTCCTCCTACGTCGCACCTTCCGTGCACATGGTGAAGTGCATCATACTATTTGAAGCGTTTCGATCATCACAATTCTGACACGTGCTCACCACAAATCTTGTCTTCCACCGCAATTGAAGCGTTTCATTCGACCGTTTACGGCTCAATTTCTACCATTCACGTTATTGGAACGCTTCATTACGCTACAGTACAAGTCGTTGGGTAAACCCGCTTCTCGTAAAGGAGAGAGCAGTATGGCGAAGAAACCTACCGTTGCCGCCGCCCCCGAAGTCGTAGATTCGATCGAATCCCTTGAGGCCAAGCTCGAGCTTATGCGCGAGGCCCAGGGGATTTTTGCTACCTACTCCCAGGAGCAGGTAGACAAGATCTTCTACGAGGCCGCGATGGCAGCCAACAAGGCCCGCATCCCGCTGGCCAAGATGGCCGTCGAGGAGACTGGCCGCGGTGTTCTCGAGGACAAGGTCATCAAGAACCACTACGCCGCCGAGTACATCTACAACGCGTACAAGGACACCAAGACCTGCGGCGTCATCGAGCGCGACGATGCCTACGGCATCACCAAGATTGCCGAGCCCATCGGCATCGTGGGTGCGGTCATCCCCACCACCAACCCCACGTCCACCGCGATCTTCAAGTGCCTTATCTGCCTGAAGACCCGCAACGCCATCATCATCTCCCCGCACCCGGCGGCCGCCAAGTGCACCATCGCCGCAGCCAAGCTCGTCCTGGAGGCCGCAGTCAAGGCCGGCGCGCCCGAGGGCATCATCGGCTGGGTCGACGTCCCCTCCATCGACCTTACCAATAAGGTCATGGCCGATGTCGACATCATCCTGGCCACCGGTGGCCCCGGAATGGTGAAGGCCGCCTACTCCTCCGGCAAGCCCGCCCTGGGCGTCGGCGCCGGCAACACCCCCGTCATCATCGACGACACCGCCGACATCAAGCTCGCCGTCAACTCCATCATTCACTCCAAGACCTTCGACAACGGCATGATCTGCGCTTCCGAGCAGTCCGTGACCGTTCTTGAGTCCATCTACAAGGAGGTCAAGGACGAGTTCGCCCGTCGCGGCTGCTACTTCGTCAAGAAGGGCGCCGAGATGGAGGCCCTGCGTGGCGCCATGTTCAAGAACGGAGCGCTCGACCACCGCATCCCCGGCATGCCCGCCGCCAAGATCGCCGAGCTCGCCGGCATCGAGGTTCCCGCCAAGACCAAGATCCTGATCGCCGAGGTCACCTCCACCGACCCCGAGAAGGAGGAGTTCTCTCACGAGAAGCTCTCCCCCGTCCTCGCCATGTACAAGGCCAAGTCCTTCCAGGAGGCCGTCGACAAGGCCGAGCACCTCGTGCTCGCCGGTGGCCCCGGCCACACAGCCTCCCTCTACGTGCACCCTGCGCAGGCCGAGAAGATCGCCCTGTTCGAGGACACCATGAAGGCCTGCCGCATCGTCATCAACACCCCGTCCTCCCAGGGCGGCATCGGTGACCTGTACAACTTCGGCATGAAGCCGTCCCTCACGCTGGGCTGCGGCTCCTGGGGTGGCAACTCCGTCTCCGAGAATGTTGGGGTGAAGCACTTGCTGAACGTCAAGACCGTGGCAGAGCGCCGCGAGAACATGCTGTGGTTCCGTGCTCCCGAGAAGGTGTACTTCAAGAAGGGCTCCACGCCGGTCGCGCTCGACGAGCTCGGCACCGTGATGGGCAAGAAGCGCGCCTTCATCGTCACCGACCAGTTCCTCTTCAAGAACGGCAACACCCGCGCCATCGAGGCCAAGCTCGACGAGATGGGCATCGCCCACGACTGCTTCTACGACGTCGAGCCCGACCCGTCCCTGCAGTGCGCACGCCGTGGTGCCGCCCAGATGGCGCTCTTCGAGCCGGACGTCATCATCGCCGTCGGCGGCGGCTCCGCCATGGACGCCGGCAAGATCATGTGGATGATGTACGAGCACCCCGAGTGCAACTTCGAGGATATGGCCATGGACTTCATGGATATCCGCAAGCGCGTCTTCACCTTCCCCAAGATGGGCGAGAAGGCATACTTCGTCGCCATCCCGACCTCCTCGGGCACCGGCTCCGAGTGCACCCCGTTCGCCATCATCACCGACAAGGACACCGGCATCAAGTGGCCGCTCGCCGACTACGCGCTGCTGCCGAACATGGCCATCGTCGACGTCGACAACGCCATGACCGCACCCCGCGGCCTCACTGCCGCTTCCGGCATCGACGTCATGACTCACGCCATCGAGTCCTACGTCTCCATCATGGCCTCCGACTACACCAAGGGTCTCTCCATGAAGGCGGCCAAGCTCGTCTTCGAGAACCTGCCCTCCAGCTTCGAGAACGGTGCCAAGGACCCGCACGCCCGCGAGGAGATGCACAACGCTTCCTGCATGGCCGGCATGGCCTTCGCGAACGCCTTCCTGGGCCTCAACCACTCCATGGCACACAAGCTCGGCGCCTTCCATCACCTGCCCCACGGCATCGCCAACGCCGTCATCCTGACCCGCGTCATGCGCTACAACGCCGCCGAGTCCCCGGTGAAGATGGGCACCTTCTCCCAGTACCCCTACCCCAACGCGCTCGCAGCATACGCCGAGATGGCCCGCTACTGCGGCGTCGAGGGCAAGGACGATGCCGAGGTCTTTGAGAACTTCGTTGCCAAGCTCGAGGAGCTCAAGGATTTCATCGGCGTCAAGAAGACCATCGCCGACTACGGCGTCGACGAGGCCTACTTCCTCGAGACCCTCGACGATATGGTCGAGCAGGCGTTCAACGACCAGTGCACCGGCGCAAACCCGCGCTACCCGCTCATGAGCGAAATCAAGGAGCTCTACCTTGACGCCTTCTACGGTCGCGAGCCCCAGGACTACGCCGTCCTGTAGACCCGTCCGTTACCCGCCCGATTTACGCCGCTCGCGCCATTCTCGGCCGAGCGGCGCCCCGGGCGTTCTACGATGGTGCAAGACCTATGAGAAAGGACGGTAGCGCCATGATTCTTCCCGAGTCCAAGACCGTGCTCGTCGAGCACTCCAACAAGAAGGTCTACGACCTCGGCGACAAGATCGCCAAGGTGTTCAACGCCAACAAGCCCGCATCCGATGTGTTCAACGAGGCCTTGAACCTCGCCCGCATCTCCGAGTCTGGCATCCGCACCCCCAAGCCTCTCGAAGTTTCCGAGGTCGAGGGTACCGGTTGGGCGCTGCTCACCGAGAAGGTCCCCGGTGTCACGCTTGCCGACAAGATGGCCGCCGAGCCCTCCAAGTTCTACGAGTATCTGGAGCAGTTCGTCGATCTTCAGGTCGAGATCCACGCCAACCGCTCCCCGCTGCTCAACCGCCAGCGCGACAAGTACGCCCGCATGATCAACGGCCTTCCCCACATCAACGCCACCACGCGCTACAACCTCATGGAGCGTCTCGATGGCATGAAGAAGGAGTTCCAGATCTGCCACGGCGACTTCAACCCCAGCAACGTTATCGTCGCTGAGGACGGTCAGCTCTATGTCTGCGACTGGGCCCATGCCACCCAGGGCTCTCCTGCAGCCGATGCCGCTATGACCTACCTGCTCTTCGCGCTCACCGACAAGCAGCAGGCCGATGCCTACCTCGAGCTCTACTGTGATCGCGCCGATGTGCCCATGCAGGTCGTCCGCCAGTGGATGTCCATCGTTGCCGCAGCCGAGCTCTCTCGCAAGCGCACCGATGTCAATGACGAGTTCCTCATGAGCTGGATCGACGTTGTGGATTACCAGGGCTAAAGCCCAACCACCTTCGCATACAGCGTCAAACCAAGGGTCTCCGAGCTTGCTCGGGGACCCTTTTGCCTATGTCGATGTCGACGAAACCAACCCAAAAACGTCATCCAACGTCAGCGGATGAGGTAGGCGGCTATAAGGCCCTCGTGGCAGATGATGCGAGCCCCTGCGTGAAGAACATTTGATATTCCAATATCCTCAAGGAGCTGTACACGACGATGGTCCAGTGTCCACTCCATCCCCTCTTCCGAGACGCTCGCAGAGGGGCTCAGAGGCACGAATGAAAACGTAGAGCCCTCGCATTCGTCTAAAGCCCAAGAATCTCCCGCCTTGAGCAAGCGAGCGGAATACGCGTCTTCTATCCAAGCGATAGGCGCTTTCCACCTGGCAACACAGCCAAGAGCCGCGAGCGCGTGATCAGTCCGGCCACCAGACAGGCACGTGCAGAGAATGGGGGCGTAACCCCAACGACACTCCACAGCGCGAAGGGCGAGGGACAAGTCGGTATAGTCCTTATACGGGTCATACCGTTCGACTTCGCCAACCAGGCTTTCCGCGCCTGACAAAGCCGCCTGTACTTGATCTCGTCCAAACGAGGACACCGAGTCGGCATCGCCGCAAAACAGGTCGCAGGGGACATGAGCTGAGATGAGGGAATCGAGGCCACGGTCGACAGCGACGACGTGCGCGCATGACTGCGCGAGACTTGTCAGCATTTCAGCCCCTGTTGCCTCCGGAGAACCGCCAACAATCAGCGTGTACGGAAACAAGTCATCAATGACCTTCGACGCAAACCGTACTCCCATTGAACACCCCCACCGACGGCGCCCAAAGGGCGACAAAACGGCATATTATGCAACCCATCATTTCCTTAACGCTCTTACGGCGTCTGTCAAGGAAGATTTTACCTGTTTCATCCAGAGGTCGAATCGCGCCAGTGACGGTATTTTTGTCCACTTTATGATGAGCAAGTGGTACGGTAAGAATGTCGATGGTTCCACATACGCCGCAGTGTGTGGACGAACGCAGAGCCATCTGCGTCCTCACCTACAGATTTGCGTATGCCGAGAGCCCGAGACGTTTTCGTTGGTCCACGGCAGAACGCCGCATATACGATGGAGAGGTTCAGATGGCTGCAACATCGACACCCTCGAAAACCAAATCCAATGCCACCAACAAGGCACGCCCCTCGCGCACCAAGGACGACCGACCCTCCCTCATGCTCACGAGCGACGACATTTTTCTCTTCTCGAACGGTACGTGGCAACGCGCTTGGGAGAAAATGGGTGCGCACAGGGATATCCAGGATGGCGTGGAAGGCTGGCTGTTCCGCGTATGGGCACCGCAGGTCGCAAGCGTGCATCTCGTGGGCGATTTCAACGGCTGGGATCCCCTTTCAACGCCACTCACGCGCGCCGACAACAGCGACATCTGGGAGGTCTTCGTTCCCGGTCTCCAACCCGGCGACCTCTACAAATATGCCATCGAGACCGACGAGGGCGAACTCCTGTGGAAGGCCGACCCTTTCGGGTTCCTTGCAGAAACCTGCCCCGGAACGGCTTCTAAGCTCTGGGACATCTCCGGCTACGCCTGGAAGGACACTACTTGGCTGCGCCGCCGCTCGGAGCGCGACATCATGAAGAGCCCCCTCAACATCTACGAGGTGCATCTGGGCAGTTGGAAGCGCCACGGAAACGAACCTCAAGGAGAGCCTCGCGAAGATGGCACCTGGCCTGGTCCCGGCGATCCGTTCCCCGCTCAACGAGGCACCTATTACACGTATGACGACCTCTCCGATGAGCTTGTAGCGTACGTCTCCAAGATGGGCTACACGCATATCGAGGTCATGCCCCTCATGGAGCACCCCTTTGACGGCTCATGGGGTTATCAAGCCACCGGGTACTATGCCGCCACCTCACGCTACGGCACACCACAACAGCTGATGCACTTCGTCGACGCCTGCCACAAGGCGGGCATCGGTGTCATTCTTGATTGGGTGCCGGGCGGTTTCTGCGCAAACGCCGAAGGTCTTGCGACGTTTAACGGCCACATGCTCTTTGAACGTGAGGTCCACCCTAATTGGGGAACCCACAAGTTCGATTTCGGCCGCCCCGAGGTGCGCAGTTTCCTCGTGTCGAACGTCCTGTTCTGGATCGAACAGTTCCATGTCGACGGCATCCGCATGGATGGCGTCTCGAGCATGCTCTACCTCAACTTCGGCGTCGACAACCCTGCAGATAAGAAGTTCAACAAGTACGGCACCGAAGAGGACCTCGATGCATCGGCGTTCATCCGCCAGGTGAATTGCGCGGTGGGACGCGAGTTCCCCGATGTCATGATGATCGCCGAAGAGTCCACCGCATGGCCCCTCGTCACGTACCCCGCCGAAGACGGCGGATTGGGATTCCACCTCAAATGGGATATGGGGTGGATGAACGATACCCTTCACTACATGCAGTGCGACTTCCCTTGGCGTCCGGGAAACCACAGCCTGCTCACGTTCTCCATCATGTACGCCTTCTCCGAGAACTTCGTACTGCCCCTTTCCCACGACGAAGTGGTAAACGGAAAATGTTCGTTGATAGGCCGCATGCCTGGTGACGACTGGCGCCGCTTCGCGGGCCTGCGTACGCTTGCCTTCTATCAGATGACCCATCCCGGTGCCAAGCTCAACTTCATGGGCAACGAGATCGGCCAACAAATCGAATGGCGCTACTACGAGGCCATCGAATGGTTCCTCGCTAAGGACTTCGACGCTACTCACGGCGCTCAGCAGCGCTTTATCGAGGCTCTCAACCACCTGTACACGTCGCAGCGTGGCCTATGGCAGAACGCCTACAGTGAGCAGGGCTTCGAATGGATCGATGCTGACAACTCGGATCAATCCATCGTGAGCTTCGTCCGCCACGGTGACAAACCCGCCGACGACCTGCTCGTGCTCATCAATTTCGACCCTGCCTCCTATGAGGCGTATCGCGTCGGCACCCCGAGCGAAGGCGATTGGGAGCTCGTGTTCAACACCGACGACCCCGCATACGGCGGTTCCGGATTCCCGGTCATCGAAATGGCATCGTCCAAGCCCGAGCCCTGGAACATGCGCGACACGTCGATTGAGATCGGCGTCCCCGGCCTTGCCGGATTGGTGTACCGACGCCGCCGCACCTCTTCCTACAAACCACCCAAACCACTAAAGGTTACGTCCAAAAGTACAAAGAAACAAACACGCGGAACTAAAAAGCCGGCGTCATCGCGTGCGAAGATCATCAAATAACCCGACTAGAAGCCTACGCGAATAGCCTTCCACGCGCAGGGTCGACTGCGCGGAATGGATACCCGTACCCAACCCGAACCCGAAAGGAAACCATGGATAAGATCTACCAAAGCAAAGAAGAATTCGCCGAGCAGTATCGCCAGCATGTGCGCGCTCTTTCTGGCAAGGAATTTGAGGACACGAGCGATATCGACCGGTTCACCGCTCTCGCCAAGATGATCGCAGGCGATTCGCGCGTCATCGCCGCCCAGACCGACGAGCGCAATCGCATAGAGGGGAAGAAGCGCGTCTATTATTTCTCGATCGAGTTCCTCATCGGCCGCCTTCTCGACAACTATCTGCTCAACCTTGGCATCCGCGACCTCGTAGCCGAGGCGATCGCTGACATGGGCGGCGACCTCGATGAGATCGAGCGCCAGGAACCCGACCCAGCGCTCGGCAACGGCGGCCTCGGCCGTCTCGCCGCCTGCTTCCTCGACTCCATGGCACACGAGGGCATCGCGGGCTACGGCAACGGCATGCGCTACCGCTACGGCCTGTTCAAGCAGGAGATCGTTGACGGACGCCAGGTGGAAGTCGCCGATGAGTGGCTCTCCAAGGGCTATCCATGGGAGGTCAAGCGCCCGGACAAGGCGGTTCGCATCGGCTTTGGCGGGCACGTCGTCTCTCGTCAAGAAGGTGACCGTCTGATCTATTCCGTTGAGGACACCCAGGACGTCCTTGCCGTCCCCTACGACATCCCGATCGTCGGCTACGGCGGGAAGACGGTGAACAAACTGCGCTGCTGGAGCGCAGAGCCCATCGACGTGCACTTCGATCTTGAGGCCTTCAACGCCGGCGATTATACGGGTGCCGACCGCGACCGCGCCAACGCCGAGGCAATTTCCGCCATTTTGTACCCCAATGATGCCGGTGAGCACGGCCGCCTACTTCGCCTCAAGCAGGAGTACCTGTTTGTCGCGGCTGGTATCCGCACGCTTCTCGACACCTTTGAGCGCGAGCATGGTGACGCTTGGGATGAACTGCCCCGCTACGTCGCCATCCACACCAACGACACGCACCCCGCCATGTGCGGCCCCGAACTCATGCGCATCCTCATGGATGAAAAGGGCCTCAGCTGGGATGAGGCATGGGATATCGTGACCAGCACGGTGTCCTACACCAACCACACGATCCTTCCCGAGGCACTTGAAAAGTGGCCCATCTCCACGTTCTCCGTTCTACTGCCGCGCGTCTACCAGATCATCGATGAGATCAATCGTCGTTGGCGCGAAGGTTTTGACATGTCTCAGCCTGAAAGCGCAGAGCGCCTGCGTGCCACCGCCGTCCTGTGGGACGGAGAGGTGCGTATGGCCAACCTTTCGGTCATCTGCAGCCACTCGGTCAACGGCGTGGCGAAGATCCACACCGATATCCTCAAGGCGAGCACGCTCAAGGATTTTGCCGCCCTCAAGCCCGCGATATTCAACAACAAGACCAATGGTATCTGCCACCGCCGCTTCTTCGCCGAAGCAAACCCCACCTACGCGAAACTCGTCAGCGAGGCGATCGGCGATGCCTGGCTCGATGACGCCTCCGAACTTGAAAAGCTCACCGACTTCGAAGGTGATGCCTCCTTCCTCGAGCGCGTCGGCGCCTCCAAGCGCGCGAACAAGATTCGTCTCGCGGAGTACGTCAAACGCGAGTGCGGGCTCGTCATTGACCCGAACACCATCTTCGATGTCCAGGTCAAGCGCTTCCATGCATACAAGCGCCAGCTGTTGAACATCATGAAGGTGATGGATCTCTATAACCGCCGTCTGGCGGATCCCAATTTCAAGATCCAACCCACCACCTTCATCTTCTCCGGTAAGGCGGCGTCGAGCTACACCTTCGCCAAGGAGGTCATCCGCCTCATCAACGGGGTCGCCAACGTGGTGAACAACGATCCCCGCGTCAACGACATCATGAAAGTCTGCTTCATCCCCAACTTCCGTGTATCCAACGCTCAGTTGATCTACCCTGCCGCCGAGATCTCCGAGCAGATTTCCACTGCGGGCAAGGAGGCCTCGGGCACCTCGAACATGAAGCTCATGATGAACGGCGCCATCACCCTCGGGACCATGGACGGCGCCAATATCGAGATCGTCGACCTCGCTGGTCGAGAGAACGAGGCGATCTTTGGACTCACCACACCCGAGGTCGACGAGCTTCGCGCGAGTGGCCAGTATTTCGCCTGGGATATCGTGAATTCCGATCGCACTCGACTGGGGCGCATCATCGAGGAGCTCACCGATGGCACCTTTGCCGCCCTTTCCGGCAACTTCGAGAGTATCCACCACGAGGTCATGCTCAACAACGACTACGACCTGGTCCTCAAGGATTTCCACTCCTACGTGGATACTTGGGAGGCCCTCACCGCTACGTATCCCAATGCGCAGGATTGGAACAGGAGAGCCCTGCACAATACTGCGATGTCCGGCTGGTTCTCGTCCGATCGCACCATTCGCGAGTATCGCGACGAGATCTGGCACGCGTAAAGGAGGTAGGTCGCACCGGAACGCAGCCGGAATTCCAGGAATGCAACGGTGGCGGCGAGCACGGGAAAGCTGCCACCGGTCCCGATTTCCCGCTTAGACATCTATACATCCCATCGGACTTTAAGGGAGAAATTGATGGCAAGCAAAGAATGCATCGCGATGCTCCTCGCAGGAGGACAGGGCAGCAGGTTGATGGCGCTCACCTCGAAGATCGCCAAGCCCGCCGTCAGCTTCGGTGGCAAGTTCCGCATTATCGACTTCTCTTTGTCGAACTGCGCCAACTCTGGCATCGACACCGTCGGTGTCCTCACGCAGTATCGCCCCTATCAGCTGCATCAGTATGTGGGGTCCGGCCGCGCGTGGGATCTGGCGGAACATGGAGCGGGCGTTTCAATCCTGCCCCCTTACGCCACCCAGGACGGCGGTGCGTGGTACGCGGGAACAGCAGACGCGATCACGCAGAACCTCGACTACATCAAAGGCCATGACCCCAAGTACGTACTCATCCTCTCGGGCGACCACCTGTATCGCATGGACTATCGCAAAATGCTCGAAAGCCATATCGAGCATGGCGCCGACCTCACCGTTTCGGTCATGCCCGTCCCGTGGGAGGAGGCCAGCCGCTTCGGTATCATCACCGCCAATCCGGATGATGGGCGCATCGAGAAGTTCACCGAGAAGCCCGAGGTACCCGACTCGAACCTCGCCTCCATGGGCATCTACATCTTCTCGACGGACGTTCTGGTGAAGGCCCTCGAGGAGGATGCTGTCGATCAGCGCTCCAGCCATGACTTCGGCAACGACATCATTCCCAAACTGCTCGCCGACGGCAAGCGCTTGTACACCTATGAGTTCCACGGGTTCTGGAAAGACGTCGGCACGATCGCGAGCTTCCACGAGACCTCGATGGACTTGCTCGGCGAGAACCCCGAGTTCGACCTATTCGACAAGACCTTCCCGGTCATGAGCAACGACTCCACTCGCCCGCCGCACTTCATCGGCCCCGACGGTCGCGTGGACGACTGCCTCGTTTCGAACGGGTGCCGCGTCTACGGCATCGCGCGCCACTCGATCCTTTCAACCGACTGCATCATCGGCGAGCGCGCCATCGTCGAGGACTCGGTGCTGCTGCCCGGTGCCATCGTAAAGGATGGGGCACATGTGGTGCGTGCCATCTTGGGCGAGAACGCCGTCGTGGAAGAGGGCGTCAAGCTCGGAAGCGTCGATATGACTAAGGACACCGCCGTCGTTGGAAACGACGTCGTCATCGGAAGGGGGGAATGATCCGATGATCAACCGTAAGGCCATCGGCTATATCACTGCCAACTATACGAGCAAGCAGCACAGCGCTCTGCTCGAGAGCCGCCCGCTCGCATCCGTCCCGTTCATGGGCCGCTATCGTCTTATCGACTTCCCGCTCTCCAACATGATGAACGCGGGCATCCGCACCGTGGGTGTCGTGCTGCCCGGCAACTACCGCAGCCTCGTCGACCACCTGGGAAGCGGTCGCGAGTGGGAGCTCGATCGCAAGAAGGGCGGTCTGTTCCTACTGCAGGGCAGCGCCTACGGCACCGCAAAGAAAGGGATTCGCTTCCTTCTGCGCGACATCAACACCAACAAGATGCTGTTCCAACGTGCCTCCGAGCCCTATGTGGTCATGAGCGCCACGAACATCGTCTTCAACATGGACCTCTCCGATGTCATCGACGCTCATGAGCGCAGCGGCTCGGGCATGACCATGATCTACAAGAAGGCGGACCGCCAGCTCGACGATGTGACCAAACTCGACATCGACGACAACGGACGCGTCACGAACCTCGCCTCGGGTTGTGCCTACGGCGAGAACGAGTTCCTCGACTGCTTCATCATCAACCGCGATCTGCTCCTGCAGGTCTGCGAGGAGTATGAGACGCTCGACTACCTCGACCTGTTCGACGCCATCCGCCCGGACTTCAGTCGCATCGACGTGTGCACCTATGAGTTCAAGGGTCTCGCCGTCGGCATGTTCAACGAGGAGACCTACTACCGTCGCAGCATGGAGATGCTCAACCCCGACGTCATGCACCAGCTGTTCACCCACAGCCGTCCGGTCATGACCAAGGCGCACGACACCCCGCCGGCAAAGTACAGCTCCGGGTCCAACGCCACGAACTCCTTCATCTCCGCCGGTTGCCGCATCGACGGCACCGTGCGCGGCTCCACCCTCTCCCGTGACGTCGTGGTGGAGAGTGGTGCCTACGTGGCCAACTCGATCATCATGCAGGGCTGCGTCATCAAACGCGGCGCCCGCGTGGAGAACGCGATCGTGGACAAGAACAACGTCATCGAGGCGGGTACCGTCATGACCGGCACTCCCGACAACGTCCTCGTAGTTCCCAAGGTCGCACTCGAGAATTAACAACCCCGCAAAACGCGCAACACGCGCTGAGCGCACAGAAGCGTTACCATGGATACGCCGCCTTGAGGATTCACCCCCGGGCGGCGTATCCGCACGGGCGCCTTTGACCCCGCGCTAGCACACATCAAGGAGATTAGTTACCCCATGTCCGATACCACCCCATCCAAGCTGCACATCGCCTTCGCCAGCGCCGAGGCGGCGCCCTTCGTGAAGACGGGCGGCCTGGGCGATGTCGCGGGCTCCCTGCCCCATGCCCTCAAAGCCGCCGGCGCCGACGTCGTCGTCTTCGTCCCCAGGTACGACACGATCGCCCAGGAATACAAGGACCGCATGGAGCACCTGTGCGATTTCTACGTGCCCTTGGGATGGCGCAACGAGTACTGTGGCCTCGAACGCCTCAATCACGAGGGCGTCGACTACTTGTTCGTCGACAACGAGCGCTATTTCAGCCGCGGCTACCCCTACGGCTTCTTTGACGACGGAGAGCGCTTTGCCTACTTCTCCAAGGCGATCGTCGAGGCGCTGCAATACCTTCCGCACACACTCGACAACTTCACCTGCGACGTGCTGCACTGCAATGACTGGCATACCGCCATGGCTCCCGTGTTCCTGCGCGAGTTCTACCAGGCGCTGCCCCTGTACCAGAACGTAAAGACCGTCTTCTCCATCCACAACATCGCTTTCCAGGGCCAGTACAGCGCCAAGGTCCTGAACGACATCCTCGGCCTCGCACACATCCCCGCCGCCGCCTTCCAGCTCACCTGCGGGCCGGACGCAGTCAACTACATGCAGGGTGCGCTCAACTACACCGACGCCATCACCACGGTCTCCCCCACCTACGCCGAGGAGATCAAGACTCCTGATTTCGGCGAGCACCTCGACGGCATCCTGCGCCGCCGCGCCCCCATCCTGCAGGGCATTGTCAACGGCATCGACACCACCGCCTTCGATCCCACGACCGATCCGCGCGTCGCCGCGAACTACTCCGTTCAGGACCGTGCCGGCAAGGCGGAGTGCAAGGCACGCCTACAGCAGGAGCTCGGCCTTGAGGTACGCGACGACCGTCCGCTCATGGTCATGGTCACGCGTCTCACGCGCCAGAAGGGCATGGACCTCGTAACCTACGCTCTCGATCGTATCCTCTCTGGCGGCGTCCAGGTCGCGGTTCTGGGCACCGGCGACACCGAGTACGAGAACGCCCTGCGCTATTTTGAGGGCAAGTACCCCGGCACTATGGCGGCGCGCATCCAATTCGACCCCGCGCTCTCGCAGCGCATGTACGCCGGAGCCGACCTCTTCCTCATGCCGTCGCTGTTCGAGCCCTGTGGCTTATCGCAGATGATCGCCATGCGCTACGGCACGCTTCCCATCGTACGCGAGACGGGTGGCCTCAAAGACACGGTCATCCCGTACAACCAGTACACCGGGGAGGGCACCGGCTTCTCGTTTACCCACTTCAACGGTGACGAAATGGCTGACGCCGTCTTCCGCGCCGCCCGCCTGTTCTGGGATAACCGTGATGCCTTCAACGGCTTGGTCGAAAACGCCATGAAGGCGGACTTTAGCTGGAAGCGCTCCGCCGACGCCTACATCGCCCTCTATCACAACCTGCATCCCGAGATCCCGATGCCGCAGCCACAGTCCGAAGTTGTCGAAAAGCCCAAGCAGGAGCTCTCCCCCGCCGTCGAGACCGATGCTGAACCCAAGACGGAAGTGAAGAAGGAGTCTGCCGAGAAACCCGCTCCGGCGAAGAAGGCCACCACACGCAAGGCCGCCGCTAAGCCGGCCGCGTCCAAGACCGCCGCGACCAAGTCCACAGCGACCAAGAAGACCACGACGACCAAGGCCGCTGCTGCCAAAGCGAGCGCCGCCGCCAAGACGACCACCCCCGCAAAGGCACCGGCGACCAAGACCCCGACTGCCAAGGCGACCACCGCTGCAAAGACGACGGCAAACACCAAGACGGCCGAAACGAAGGCACCTGTCGCCAAAGCAACAGCTGCCAAGACTGCCAAGACGAGGGCAGCAACCCCCAAGACCGCTTCGACAAAGGCGGCAGCAGCAAAGCCTGCCACCTCGAAGGCCAGCGCCACCACATCCGCGGCCCCAAAGGTCACTGCGACCAAGACGGCGGCCAAGTCGGCTGCGGCAGCCCCTGCGGCCAAGCCTGCCACTACCACGTCCGCCGCAGCCGCCACTGTGACTAAGGCAACCACCGCCAAGCCGGCAACAACCACTGCTGCGACCAAACCCGCCGCAGCTGCCACCACGGCAAAACCGGCCTCCCAGCCGACCATGAAGACCGTTCCCAAGGCGACGCGCCGTGGGAGCAAGAAGTAGCCTTAATGCCCCCCCCTTGCAACTCCACGAGCAAGTGAGCCGGATTTCATCCGGCTCACTATTTATTGCTTCGCCGCGCGTCCCATTCGCGGCATCACCGGCACAACAACGCCCCCCGTCCAATGCCCCTGGCCTTGCGCCCAGCACACGCCGACCGCGCCGCTCGCAATTCCAGACGACCCCTCCTACCTGTATAATGTACGCGCATTATTCCCGAATCCCCAACGGTTACCTTCATGAAGCTGATTCACAACTCCCGCCGCTCAGAGCACCGCGTTCCCTTCGGTGCCGTTTGCGTCGGTACGACCGTCCACATCTCCCTCAGCGTCGAGGAGGCAGATGCGAGCTTCCTCAAGGGTGAAGTCCGCACCTGGGTCGATGGCCGAGGCGAAGCGCTCATCCCCATGACTCTCGGCGACAACAACACGCTCGTCGCCGATATTCCCTGCCATGAGCCGTGCCTCATCTGGTACAGCTTCATCGTCACCACCTCTGATGGCGCCCAGGTGCGCGTGGGCGCCCGCGATGGTTCAACGGGCGGTCAAGGCGTGATGTACACCGACCGCAATGACGTTCCGTCCTTCCAAATCACCGTATACAAGCACCGCGAGCACCGCCCCTCGTGGTACGAACGGGGCATGGTATATCAGATTTTCCCCGATCGCTACCGCCGCGACGCCAAGTGGCGCGAGCGCGCGCAGGCAGTCGTTGCCAAACCGCGCAAAGGACCTGGCAAGCATCTGGTCGAACGCTGGGAGGAGCCTCCCGTCTATGACCGCAACGAGGACAAGTCGATTCGCAGCTGGGACTTTTACGGCGGCTCCCTTGAAGGCATCAGGGAAGACCTGCCGCGCCTTAAGGGCATGGGCATCACTGCCATCTACCTCAACCCGATATTCGAAGCGCTGAGCAACCACCGCTACGACACGGGCGATTACCTCAGCATCGACCCGATGCTCGGCACGGAGGAAGATTTCCGCCGCCTTGCCGATGACGCGGCCGCCATGGGCATCTCGCTCATCCTCGATGGCGTGTTCAACCACACGGGCGACGATTCCATCTACTTCAACCGTTTTGGAAACTACCCCGGCACGGGCGCGTGGCAAAGCGAGGATTCGCCCTGGCGCGACGCCTACTGCTGGCACGAGGATGGCACATACGACTCATGGTGGGGCATCGATAATATGCCCGCCCTCAACGAGAAATCCGAACACGTGCGCAATCTCTTGCTCGGCAAGGACGGCGTGATTCGCACATGGCTACGCGCCGGCGCGCGCGGCTGGCGCCTCGACGTTGCCGACGAACTGTCCGATGAACTCATCGCGGAGATTAAGAGCGCAGTGCTCGAAGAGCGCCCCGATGGCCTGCTGCTGGGCGAGGTGTGGGAGGATGCCTCGAACAAGGTGAGCTACAGCGAGCTGCGCCGCTACTTGCTGGGCGATGAGCTCGACTCGGCCATGAACTACCCACTGCGCGACGCCATCCTCGGCTTCCTCGTGGGAGGCGAGACCGCGCATCAATGTGCCGAGCGTCTGGAGACCCTGCGTGAGAACTATCCGCCCGAGGCGCTCTCCTGCTGCCTCAACCTGCTCGGCAGCCACGACAAGCCGCGCATCGCCTCCGTGCTGGGCGGCGGCCCCAACGAGTCTCAACTGCCCGAGGAGGAGCGCGGACGCTTCCGCTTAGACGAGAACTCGATGGGCCTCGCCAAGGGGCGCTTCTGGCTTGCCACGCTCATGCAAATGACGTTTCCCGGCGTCCCCTCCATCTACTACGGCGACGAATACGGCCTTGAGGGCCTCTCCGACCCCGGCAACCGCCGCACGCTGCCCACGCCCGAGGATGCGCGCGATCGCGACATGCTCACCATGGTGCGCAACACTTCGATGCTCCGTCGCGCGCTGCCGTTTTTGATCGACGGTACGCTCGAGAGCTTCGCTCTCAACGATGACGTGCTGTGTGTGAAACGCCGCGGCGCCGACGGCCAGGTGGTCTCGCTACTCATCAACCGTAGCCTTTCCAATACGCGCTCGGTGCGCGTTCCGGTAGAGAACGACGCCGCCGTGGACCTCATCTCGGGCGCGGACCTCGAGCGCGGACAAGACGGCTGCGCCGAAGTGCGCTTGTGGCCGCTCGGCAGCGCCTTGGTGTACGCGCACCGAACTGAACGCTTGCAAAAGCCACTCGACCGCGGCGCCGGCGTAGTGGCACACATCACCTCGATTCCCAACACAGGCGGCCGTTCCGGCACGCTGGGTGCCCCCGCGCGACGCTTCATCGACCACCTCTCTGCCATGGGCATGCGTTATTGGCAGGTTCTACCGGTGAATCCCACCGATGCCTTCGGTTCGCCTTACGCCGGTCCCTCCGCCTTCGCGGGCAACGCGAACCTGCTTGAGGAGACCGCTGCCGAACTCACCCATGCCTACAAGCAGTTCAAATCTCAAGGCGGATTCACGAGCAGGGAGTTCTTCGAATTCGCCTTGGAGAACGAAAGCTGGCTCGACCCGTACTGCGCCTTCATGGCCGTCAAAGATGCGCTGGGCGGCACCTCCTGGCATACATGGCCGGCCGAGCTGAGGCGCTATAACGTTTCCATCTTCGCCGATCAGCGTTTCTCCGATCGCGCCCGCTTCCACGCCTTCGCCCAATTCCGATTCGAGCGCGAGTGGTCCGAGATGCGCACGTATGCCAACGAACACGGCATCCAGATCATCGGCGATATCCCCATGTACGTGGCCGACGACTCAGCCGACGCCTGGAGCGAGCCCGATATGTTCAGTCTGGGCAAGGACGGCATGCCCTACGAGATCGCTGGCGTCCCACCCGACCGCTTCTCCGCCACCGGACAGGTGTGGGGCAACCCCACCTACCGCTGGGACGCCATGAAGGCCGACGGCTACGTATGGTGGCTCGCGCGCCTACGTCGCAGCTTCAAGCTGTATGACCGTGTTCGCCTTGACCACTTCGTGGGCTTCCATAATTATTTTGGCATCCCCGCCGGCGGAACCGGTGTAGACGGCCAGTGGATGCCCGGTCCTGGCATCGACCTGTTCGAGCGCGCTTACGAGGAAATGGGACCGTTGCCGCTCATTGCCGAGGATTTGGGCATCCTCACGCCCGGCGTGCGCGGCCTTCTGGCAAGCACGGGTTTCCCCGGCATGGACGTGCTCGAGTTCGCCGACTACGACGTACGTGAGGGCATCCACCCGCACAAGGAGAAGACGCTCTACATCTCCACGCACGACACCTCGACCCTCGTGGGCTTCTGCCGACGCTCGTTCTGCTCGGACGGCAGCATGGAAGGCACGCGTTACATCGCCACCGAGATCATGAACCAAGCACTCGGCAGCAATGCCGACGTGGTGATGATGCAGCTCCAGGACGTGTTGCGGCTGGGCGACGAGGCGCGCATGAACGTACCCGGCACCGCCGAGGGCAACTGGAGCTGGCAGGCAGATGAGGCGGACCTCGTAGAAAACGAGCAACCCATGGCCATCGTCATGAACGAGACGGGGCGCTTTGCCGGGTGATCCTGCGCCGCGCCGCTTCGGATGCGCATTTGGCCAGGGGGGGTATCTAGAGCCCGCCCTCGGCACGCTCTTCACACCGCTGGTATGCGCCTCGACCCTCCTTTGACATATCGTGCGCGTGCGATTTATGGATGTCTTGAACTGCAGACTCGGACATCATGGGCATGATGGGGTAAAGTATCCCGCGTACACGTTTTGCGCCCGCCAGGCTTAGACTGGCGGGCGCCTTTGAGAGATTTGGGTGAGAATAATGGCACGTTACGACTATCGCTGCAGCGCATGTGGCAATGTATTCGAGGTTGAGCACGGCATGACCGAACATCCCGCGGTCGCCTGTCCCGCATGCGGCGGCATGGCCGACAAGGTCTTCAGCGCAAGCGGCATCAAGTTCGAAGGGTCGGGCTTCTACAACACCGACCAACGCAACGGCGGGTCGGCAACTCCGGCCACGAGCGCGCCAGAGCCCAGCTCCTCCGGCTGCGCCTGCGAGAATTGCCCGCACGCGTAAGACAAGACGCGAAAGTTGACCTCAATTAAGTACAGATACGTAATTGAGGTTGCCAGGGCTACTTCCGGACGATGCGCGCACAGAAGTGGCCATCGAATCCATCGCGAGTGGGATGGCTCTGGAATAGCCCGTCAGCATTTTCGCATACGGCGAGATCGTGCGCTGCCGCTGCGTACGCACTTCCCGCGTCGCGCAGAGCGTCGGACACCGAGACGGGTACAAAGCCCTCCCCTTCCGGCGAGGCCAAAAACGCGGTCACGACCCCGATGTTCTCGGCCCGCAGCACCGAGCAAGTGGCGTAGATAAGCTCCCCGTGGGGCGCCACGCGGTCTGCGGCGGCGCGGAGCATGGCGAGCTGCAGCTTAGGCAGGTCGCGATCACACTCCTGCGGCGTGAGGCGCCAGGGAATCTCGCCATGGCGACGCATGGTGCCGGTACCCGAGCACGGCGCGTCGACGAACACGGTGTCGAATCTAGCAGCATGGCGATACTCTTTGTCCAACACGGCCAAACAGGCATCCAAATCGGTCGCATCGCCGGCGACAAAACGTATCTCGCCTAGGCCGGATCGATCCACGCGCAGGGAGTTCGCCTGGCATTTGCCCTCGTACAAGTCGAGCGCGAGGTGATCATGGTCCAAGTCACGCCGTTTGGCATGAGCCATCATCATGAAGGTCTTGGTGCCACGCCCCGCACCGATCTCCAAGCATGTCCCCTCACGGGTGGCGACTGCCGCGATCAGCTGTGCGTAGTAGTCAGAGGCCACCAGATCACCCCGGTCAAAGGCGCCGGCACGAACGAGAGCTCCCACACGGTCGACGCGCATGGCACCAGGAAGGCCCAACGCGGTGGCACCGTCCTCCTCAAGCGCTTCCGCCACGGCATCGGTGCGCAGCGGGTTCACGTGTACGGATATGGGCGCCGGCTCAAGTTGGGCATCCAGCACATCCTGTGCGCCAGCTTCACCCAGGGAGTCCACGATCCTGCGCACGAGCCACACGGGCAGTCCGGCACGGCGCGCGCGGGCTACCGTCTCGCGATGATCCTCGGCAACGTCCTCGGCGCTCAGAAAAGAGAGTCGGTTCTCGCACACGCGTCTCAACACGGCGTTGGCGAGTCCGGCGGCTCCGCGCGAGACGCTCCGAACGAGCTCAACGCCCTGACTTACCACGACCTCGGGCGCGGTATTGAGATACAGGGACTCAAAGGCGGAGATGCGTAGGGCCATGCGAACAGAAGGCTCGAGCGCTTTTGGTTTCGTGATATGAGGGGCAAGAGCATCGTCAAGACATCCGGCGGTGGCCGTTGCTCCCAAAGCGAGACGCAAGGCAAACGCGGCGTCACGAGGATCGAGCGCGGCTGCCTCGGCGGCATGCGGCAGGAACTCGCGGGCGTAGCGACCCGTTCGCTCGGCTTCGCTCAATACGGTCAGCGCAACGCGTCGCGCCGGTGACAGCCGTGCCATCTCTCCTCCTTATCTCCAACCCCAATGGTGCAATTGGGGTACGTCCCCAACTGTGTCAACTTCGCGCGCCATTGGGGCACGCCCCCCCTAACACACCCCGTAAACCGCCTAGGCGAGTTTGCTCCATTCGGCGGTCTCCTCTCGTATGCCCGCGCAGAAAGACGCAGCGTCCATTTCGCGCTTGCCGTCGGGCTTGATGGAGGTGACCTCGAGCACTCCGTCGGCACATGCGAGCAACAAGCGCTTATCGCTCATGGAACACACGCCTGCCGCCAGACGGGGTGCGGGGCTCGCGACGGCAGCGCGCATGATGCGCACCTGCTTTCCGGCAACGATGCAGCGCGCAGGAGCAGCGTCGGAGGATGCCAGAACCCGACGTTCGTTATCCTGGGTGCCCGTGGCGGGATCGAGGCGCAGCTCCGCCTTGGCGATCTTTGCGGCATGCGTCACGAGCGACTCATCCTGCTCGATCCAGACGGCCGATCCGTCCGCAATGGCGGGCAGCGTGCGAACCAGCAGGTCGCCACCGAGCTCAGCCAACTCGGCCGTCAGCTCATCGGAGGACTTGCCCGGGACCGGGCAGCTCGCCTGAGCGCAATACGCACCCGTGTCCACGCCGTGGCCGATACGCATGATGGACACGCCGGTCTCGGCATCACCCTCCAGGATGGAACGCTGGATGGGAGCCGCACCGCGCCAACGCGGAAGCAGCGAGGCGTGAACGTTCACGCAGCCGTGAGGGGCCATGGTGAGTACCTCATCGGGCAGGATGCAGCCGTAGGCGGCGACGCAGAAGATTTCGGCCTCGACGGCGCGCAGGGCGTCGAGCACCTCGGGCGTCATGCGATTGGCCTCCATCACGGGCAAGCCAAGCCCGAGCGCGGCCTCCTTGACCGGCGACGGCTCGAGCTTCTTGCCGCGCGAGCGCACGGCGTCCGGACGCGTGAGCACCAAGGCGACATCGAGGGCGGCAGCGAGCTTGCGAAGCGAAGGCACGGCGAAGGCGGGCGTACCCATAAAGACGACGCGCATGGCTACTCCGTCTCGCCCGGCTTTGCGCCACGAGCAAGCGCCTCTTGATACTGCTTCATAGCATGCATGCGCTGCTTGGGGAGCAAGCGCTCGAACATCGTCTTGCCGTGCAGGTGATCGATCTCGTGCTGAAGGCACACACAGAACAGGTCGCCGGCGGCCTCGTAGCGAATGCACTCGCCCTCGAGGTTATAGGCCTCGACCACCACGTGATCGGGACGGCAGATCTCGCAATTAATGCCCGGTATGGACAGGCAGCCCTCGTTGTAAGGCACGAGGTTGTCGGACCGCTCCACGATCACCGGATTGATGAGGACGTAGGGGTCGTAATCCTTCTCGGAGGTATACTCGGTGTCCACGATGGCGAGCTGGATGGTCTCGCCCACCTGCGGGGCGGCCAGGCCGCAGCCGCCGTTCTCGAACATCTGGACCTTCATGCGCTCCACGAGGGCACGCAGGTCGGAGTTGATCTCCTCGACCTCGGCGCACTCCTGGCGCAGACGCGGGTCCGGCGACAGCACGATACCGTTGATCTCCATGGTCTTCCTTTCGTACGCGGGCGCAAACCCGCACGTATTCACCGTGTTCTATAGTACCCGCATTGCCTTGCGAGGTGATGGGCGATATGTGCGCGCGAAGCATCTCCACCGGCCCCGATGTCTCAATTTGCACCTGTCCCCAATTGAGACCCGCTACATAAGGTCGTAGGCATCGACGTCGACGGCGATGCTCACACCGGGACGCGTGCCGGCGCGCAAGACCGACGCACTCAGAGCTCCGGACAAATCACAGCCATGCGGCGCCTTGACGATGATATGGAAACGATACCGGTCCTTGGCCCGCTCGATCACACACGGTGTGGGTCCTAAGATCTCCGGGCGACCTAATAGCTCGCGAGACGAAAACTCTCCGTTGGCGCTGCCGATCTCGACCGCCGGGTGCAACATGGGCGCCTCGTCCAATCCGAACTCGGCGCGGAGCTCCTCCGCGATACGCACGACCAGGCCACGAGTGGCGCGTTCGTCCTTTCCCCACACCAGCACGTTGGCGAGCCGCACGTACGGCGGATACAGGGCCTCACGGCGCATGCCCAGGTCATGCTCGGTAAACAAGGACCGATTATGCAATTTGACAGCACGGATGACGGGTTCGTCGGGCAGGTAGGTCTGGATGACCACGCGGCCCGGGTCCTCACCGCGACCGGCGCGACCCGCGACCTGCTCGAGGAGGTCGAACGCGCGCTCCCCCGCGCGGAAGTCGGGCATCTTGAGGGCGTAGTCGGCATTGATCACACCCACGAGCGTCACCTCGGGGAAGTCCAGGCCCTTGGCGATCATCTGCGTGCCGAGCAGCACCGCGCATTCGGCTGCATCGAACTGCTCAAGTAGCTTTTGATGCGCGCCCTTGGTGCGCGTGGAATCGGCGTCCATGCGGATCACCGCCACATCCCCGGGCAGCAGCGCGCGCAGGACGTCCTCGACCTGCTGGGTGCCCAGCCCCATTTTGGCGAGGTAGCGGCTCCCACATTTGGGACAGGCGCTGCCGTACTCGGGGTACGGCCGCACGCGATAGGAGGAACCGCAGGTATGGCACTCGAGCGTGTGCGTGCGCTCATGATAGGTGAGCGCCGTGGAGCAGTGCTTGCACGTGGGAACGCACCCGCACTCACGGCACATGAGGAAGCTCGCGAACCCACGGCGGTTGTGGAGCAGCACGGCCTTCTGGCGCTTCTCCACAACCTCATCGAGCGCGTCGAGCAAAGGCTTTGAGAAGATGGAGCGGCTGCCGGAGGCGAATTCGCGGCGCAGGTCGGCAACGATGACCTCAGGCAGGCGTGCGGTGCCGGGGCGCTCGGGCATCTCGACCCGGGTCCAGCGGGCGCCTCCGAACGTGCCCGCCTCGCATCGCGCAAGCGCCTCGGCCGACGGCGTGGCGGACCCCAGCACCAGGGCGCACCCGTGGAGCCGCGCCAACCTGGCGGCAACCTCGCGCGCAGTGGATAACGAGGGCTGCTCCCCTGCTTGTAGCTCTGCTCGTGCTCCTCGTCGATGACGATGAGTCCGAGGTCGGCAAGCGGGCAGAAGAGCGCCGAACGCGCCGCCCACCACCACAGCGGGCGGCACCGGAGCGCACCATGTCCCATTGATCCAAGCGCTCTCCCGCAGAGAGGCGCGAGTGGAACACCGCGACCGCGTCGCCGAAACGTGAACGGAAGCGGCCCACGGTCTGGGCCGTGAGCGAGATCTCGGGCACGAGCACGCAGGCGGAGCGGCCCTGGGCCAGCACGCGCTCGATGGCGGCGAGGTAGACCTCAGTCTTACCCGAACCGGTGACGCCGTCCACCAGGACCACATCGCCGGATGCGGTCTCGGTCGCGAGTGTGATCGCATCGAGGGCGTTTTGCTGCCCCGCTGTGAGCTCTTTGGGCGCCGCGGCGTTCGCGGAAGACAGCGTGGTCGAGCCCTCGCACCCGCGCCAGCTGCGGCGCTCCTCCACCGTCACCACACCGCGCTTCTCGAGCGCGCGGATCGTGGCGGACAGGTCGCCGTTCATGAGATTGAGTTCACGCGTAGTGACGGGTCCGCAGGAGAGTGCCTCGATGAGCTGGCGCTGACGCACGGCGCGCTCGGCGGGCTCGAACGAGCGACCCTCCTCGGTGAGGCTCACCCAGCGAGCCGTGACGGGCGTTACCGCCGGCGGTTCATACGCATACGATCCGTCCTCCCGACGCACGACCTTGCCGGCGCCACCCGGGGGCAGCAGCAGGCGCAGGCACTCGGAGAGCGGCGCCACGTATTCGCGGCTCATCCAAAACGCGAGCTCGGCGGAGGCGGTGGAGAACGCCGGAGCGGCAACGACGTCACGAACCGGCTTGATGCGCGCGGGGTCGAGGCCCTCCGCGCCCGGGAGCTCCCCCAGGGTGCCCGCGCGCGCAACCACATACCCCGCCTCAACGCGGCGCCCAAACGGCACGAGCACCGTGGCACCCACCCGGCAGCCACCATCCAGCGCGGAAGGCACTGCGTAGGCGAAGGGCTCGGACAGCGCTCGCGCCGGAATGTCGATCACCACGGAGACATATCCCAACACGGGCTCCGAGGTCGCCCGCGCCACGTCTCCATCGGGCACGGCCCCTCCTAGGGGGCGAAGGGCGCCCGCTTGCGCAGACGCCCCCTGATCGGCCGTATTCAATTCGGGAAAGAGCGACTCCTGACCCGCCATGCGAAGACCGCTACTCGGCCAGCCCGCACGCGGCGCGGAGCTCTGCCACGCGGTCGGTGCGCTCCCAGGTGAAGTCCTCGTCCTCGCGACCGAAGTGGCCGTAGGCGGCCGTCTTCTCGTAGATGGGACGACGCAGGTCCAGGTCGCGGATGATCGCACCAGGACGCAGATCGAACACATGCTTGACGGCCTCGGTGATGGTGACTTCGTCGACCGCACCCGTGCCGAACGTATCAACCATGATGGACAGCGGGTAACTCACGCCGATGGCGTAGGCGAGCTCGATCTCGCAGCGGTCGGCGAGACCCGCGGCAACCACGTTCTTGGCAACCCAACGCGCGGCGTACGCGGCGGAGCGGTCGACCTTGGTGCAGTCCTTACCCGAGAAGGCACCGCCACCGTGACGACCCATGCCGCCGTAGGTATCGACGATGATCTTGCGGCCGGTGAGACCGGTGTCGCCCATGGGACCACCCACCACGAAGCGGCCAGTGGGGTTCACGTAGAGGGTCGCACCCTCCCACGGGATGCCCGCGGCCTCCATAACGGGTGCGATCACGTGCTCGCGCATATCGGCCTCGATGATAGCCATGTCCTCGATCTCGGGCGCATGCTGCGTGGAGATGACGATGGTCTCGACGGCGACGGGCTTGCCGCCCTCGTAGCGCACGGTGACCTGGGTCTTGCCGTCGGGGCGCAGATACGGCAGCGTGCCGTCGTGGCGCACCGCGGCGAGGCGCTCCGCCAGGCGGCTGGACAGATAATGCGGCATCGGCATGAGCGTAGGCGTCTCGTTGGACGCGTAGCCGAACATCATACCCTGGTCACCCGCGCCGATGAGGTCGAGCGGGTCGGTGGTGCGGCCGGCCTGGGCGTCGAAGGACTCGTCCACGCCCTGCGCGATGTCGGGGCTCTGCTCGTGGATAAGGTTAAGCACACCGCAGGTGTCGCAGTCGAAGCCGAACTTGGCGCGGTCGTACCCGATGCGGCGCACGACCTCACGCGCGATGTTCTGGACGTCGATGTAGGCCTCGGTGCGGATCTCGCCGGCGACGATGACGGTGCCGGTGGTGACGAAGGTCTCGCATGCGCAGCGGACGTTCTCGAGCTTGGCCGGCTGGCCGCTAGGCGCGACGTATCCCTTGGCCTCGAGCTCGGCCTCCTTCGCGAGGATGGCGTCGAGGATGGCGTCGGAGATCTGGTCCGCGATTTTGTCGGGGTGACCCTCAGTGACCGACTCTGAGGTGAAGACGAAGGAGTCTGCGCCGAAGTCGGCGGCGCGAGTCGGTTCCATGGTGGAACGATTCTCAGTTGGCATGGATGCCCCTTTCATATAGACGCCCGGCGACCGTTACCATTCCGCCGGGCATGTAGCTGAACGATTGTACCGCGCATGCGCTTTTCGCGCGCATCGTCAAGCGAACAACATGCGAACGCTATAATGGCTCTGTTTGAACGTATGCCTTCTGCAACCACAAGGAGCACGAGAATGAGCGATTCCGTCCGCGTCCGCTTTGCGCCCTCGCCCACCGGCAAGCTGCACATCGGCGGCGCCCGCACCGCCATCTATAACTGGGCCTTCGCCCGTGCCAACGGCGGCACCTTCATCCTGCGCATCGACGACACCGACCCAACCCGCTCCACCGACGAGAACACCCAGATCATCCTGCGCGCCATGCGCTGGCTGGGGCTCGACTGGGACGAGGGCCCCGAGGTCGGCGGCGATTTCGGCCCCTACTCCCAGACCGAGCGCCTGGACCTCTACAAGCAGACCGCCGAGCGCCTGCTCGCCGAGGGCAAGGCCTACCCCTGCTTCTGCACGCCCGAGCAGCTGGCCGCCGACCGCGAGGCCGCCCAGGCCCGCAAGGACCCCTTCCAGGGCTACCAGCGCCGCTGCCGCGACCTCTCGCCGGAGGAGGCCCAGGCCCGCATCGACGCCGGCGAGCCCTACGTCCTGCGCATCAAGGTACCCGAGGACCGCGGCAACGTCGTGATCAACGACGCCGTCCACGGCGAGGTCGCCTTCGACGCCAAGGAGCTCGATGACTTCGTGATCTTCCGCTCCGACGGCACGCCCACCTACAACTTCGCGACCGTCGTGGACGATGCGCTCATGGGCATCACCCACGTCATCCGCGGCGACGACCACCTCTCCAACACCCCGCGCCAGGTCATGGTCTACGAGGCTATGGGCGCCCCGGTACCCGTGTTCGCCCATATCTCCATGATCTTGGGTGCCGACGGCAAGAAGCTCTCCAAGCGCCACGGCGCCACCTCCGTGGAGGAGTACCGCGACGCCGGCTACCTGTCCGACGCCTTCGTGAACTACCTGGCGCTGCTCGGCTGGTCGCTCGACGGCGAGACCACAGTCATCCCGCGCGACGTGCTCGCAAGCCAGTTCAGCCTCGAGCGCATCTCCAAAAACCCGGCGACCTTCGATCCCAAGAAGCTCGACTGGATGAACGCCGAGTACATCAACGCGATGTCCAACGCCGACTTCGCCGACCAGATCATGCTGCCGGAGCTGCTCAAGGCCGGGCTGATTAAGGAGGGTTTCGAAGCCGATGCGGCATGGCTCGGCGCCCTTGCCGAGATCGTTCGCCCGCGCACCAAGATGCCAGCCGACGCCGCGACCGTTGCCGCGCCCGTCTTCGCCACCGCCGAGACGCTCGCGTACGACGAGAAATCCGTGTCCAAGGGCCTCGCCAAGGAGGGCATGGGTGCGGTGCTCGACGCCGCCAAGGCCGCGCTCGAGGCGCTCGATGAGTGGACGCCCGCCAACATCGACGCCGCGCTCGAGCCTCTACCCGAGGTTCTCGATGTGAAGAAGCGCCTGGTATTCGGCGCCGTGCGCGTGGCAGAATGCGGCAACATGGTGAGCCCCCCGCTCGGCGAGACCATGGCGCTCATCGGACGTGACGACTGCCTCGCCCGTATCGACCGCGCGCGCCCGATGGCGCTCTAGTCCGTCAACCTGTCCGGAACCCCACATATCTTGCCTCTGCGCTCAGCTTCACGCTGCTCAGAAATCGCTTCGAGGCAAGATATGTGGGGTTCCTGCGTTTACCCACTCGAAGCCATCGGACGGGCGCGATCGCTCCGGTGCAGCTCGCCCCGACGATTCGCTACACTTATTTTGTTGTTGCGTGATTTGAACGCTGGATGTTCGGATTCGTGATGGTCAGGGCGCGCATGGGGTTTACGCCCTGCGCGATTTCCGAGCGAAGCGAAGCTGAGCGCAAGGCGTAAACCCCATGCGCGCCCGTCGACAAGGAGAGACCATGCCCACCAAGCCGCTTTCGTTTGCGACCACCTCTGCGTTCGAGATCTTAGGGCCAATCATGGTGGGCCCCTCATCGTCGCACACGGCCGGTGCCCTGCGATGCGCTCGCGTTGCCGCGACCTTGCTCGAGGGCGAGCCCACACACGTCACCTTTACCCTGTGGAACAGCTTTGCCCATACGTACCGCGGTCACGGCACCGACCGCGCGCTCGTGGCAGGTGTCCTCGGGCTTGACACGGATGACGAGCGCATCCGTGACGCGTTCTCACTCGCAGAAGAAAGAGGGCTCGACTATAAGTTCGTCATAGGCGGAGACGACCCCTCGATCCATCCCAATACGGTTGACATTGCACTCGAAAGCTCGAAGGGATCGTCGTGCAATGTACGCGGCGAGAGCCTCGGCGGAGGCAAGATGCGCATCAGTGCGATTAACGGCGTCCACGTTGAGATCTCGGGACTGTACACGACGCTCTTCGTCGCCCACCTCGACGCCCCGGGAGCCCTCGCCGCACTCACCGGCGCCCTCGCGGAAGCCCACATGAACATCGCCTTCTGCCGCACGTACCGCACGGAGCAGGGCGGGCATGCGTATTCGGTCTTTGAGACCGATGGCGCACCACAGCATGGCGTGCTCCCCATCGTCCGTTCGCTCGACCTGGTGACCTACGCGACCTTCATCGAGCTCCCCGGCTCGGTCACTACCCTAGGTCCCGGGATTTCCGTACCCGATCTATTCGATGACGCGGCGCAGCTGCTCCAAGCGTGCGCAGAGCACGATTTGAGCATCGGGCACGTCATGCGCATGCGCGAAGAGCGCATGGTTGGCGCTGATCGCACGCGGCACTGCATGGAACGCGTGATCGAGGTCATGCACGAGGAAACGACCAAACCCCTCGTTGATCCGCAACGCTCCCTTGGGGGCTTCCTCAACGGCGAAGCACAGTGCGTCCATCACGGAAGCGCCCTGCATGCCCCGAGCCTCCTGGGCTCAACGCAGACTGAGGCGCTCGCACGTGCGATGGCGGTGCTCGAGCGCTCGGCAACCATGGGCGTCATCGTCGCAGCCCCCACCGCCGGCTCCGCGGGCGTCGTGCCGGGATGCGTGCTCGCAGTGGCGCCAAAGCTGGCACATGACCGGGATGCAATCGATGCGATGACCGAGGAAGCCCTGTATTGCGCAGCGGCAGTAGGGCTCATCCTCTCAACGTCCGCCTGCGTGGCGGGTGCGGAGGGCGGCTGTCAGGCGGAAGTCGGATCTGCAGCGGCCATGGCGGCGGCGGCGTTGGTCCAAATGCATGGGGGAACGCCCGCACAGGCGCTCGATGCGGCGTCGATCACCCTTTCCAACCTTCTCGGCCTTGTGTGCGACCCTGTGGGCGGGCTCGTCGAGGTGCCCTGTCAAAACCGTAATGCCATCGGTGTCGCGGCAGCATTCACCTCGGCTCAGCTCGTGCTCTCGGGCGTGCACGCCCTCGTGCCGCTTGACGAGATGGCAAAGGCCATGCTCAATGTGGGGCACGCCCTCCCCTCGTCGCTACGTGAAACGGCCAAAGGAGGCATCGCCGTGGCCCCCTCCGCCCTGCGTGCCTGCGACCGGTGCGGCATGTGCATGGCCTAGCTGTGCACGATCACGCAATCGCCCACTTGAATGAGGTTGTAGAGCTCCCCCGCTTTATCCGTGGGAAGGTTAACGCAACCGTGGCTACCCGCCCATAGATATGCAGTCGGATTCGTGAACACGGAGGCCGACTGCCAACTCGCATCGTGCAGACCAATGAGATTGCCCACAAACGGCATCCAGTACGCGACAGGCGAGCGGTAGTCAGGCTCACCGTCTTTATCCATATCCATGCCGATGAGCGTCTCGTTTTGACGCTTGGCATTCAAGATGTACACACCGGTGGGCGTGGCGTCCCCCTCATTCGGGTTGCCCGTCACGCAGCCACTCTCCCACAGGATATTGCCCGACGCATCGTAATAGCGGCAATGTTGCTCGGTGAGGTCGATATCGCAGTAGGCACCCCAGTCCTTCTCGCCCTTGGCCGTCCAAACGGCGGCATTCTGGAGCGTCGGGATATCGATCTCGCCCACCTGCTTATTCGCAACGGCCTCCTGCAGGAGCTTCACCAACTGCTGCTCATCGCTATTCCAACCATAGGTGCCGCCCGAGACCGTGACGACCTTGCCGTCTGGGCGCGCGTACGTCCTCTGGCAACCTATGGTATCGAGCTTGGTCTCCGCGAGATCACGTACCCACTGGGCAAGGGGTTCCGTACTCAATGTGGGCTTGAGGGACTCGTCGAACGTCATCCACTGGACAAACGTGGCCCCGTCGAGCGTAGCGACCACCGATCCGCCCATCTTCAAATCGACATCGGTTCCGATGAGGCTATTGGCTTGATCGATCGCGGCCCGCAGCTCAGACTCCGATGCCCCGCCCGCGAGCGGAACAAAGCTCCCCTCATCGAGCGTCACGTTTTTACTCAGGGTCGAAATCGCCCGCAACGCGGCGACCTCAATGGCCTCCTTGTCGAGCCTTTGATTGGAACGCGCCTTTTCCAGCGTGAACTTGCCCGCATCGGCGTCATACGCTCCCGCGGCGTCGAACGTACCGGTGCGCGTCTCGTTGAACGCATCGAGAGCAGCATCCAGGTCGGCGAGGAAGGCGTCGCGGTCGAATCCTTGCGGCAGGTCGATCTGGTCGAGCGAGACCTCCTCGCCACCATCGGCACTCGATTCGACGGCATCATTGAAATCAGTATTGGAAAGCGCCTCAACCAAGCGGACCGGCCACTCAAACGGATCGTTCGCACCGATAGTGCGATCGACCGCGGCCTCGGCGTCAATCACCTCACTGGCGGACTCCGGGTCGAAGGTCCAGGTAAAGCCATCACCCTCAACCGTGAGCCTATAGCCCTCCGCGGAGGAACGAACACGTGAAATCGCAGTGTCGCGGGTCATAAGCGACACATCGGTGTCGGCAATGACCGTGTTGGGGTAGCACACGTTGCCGAACAAAACGACACCACCACCATAGGCGATAACGAGCACGGCGAGAACGACGCCGAGCGCGATGAGAACACGGCGCCCGCGAGAGCCGTTCGGCGTGCTTGCGGGCTTGTCGCGCCAGTGACCCCCGCCGGCATGCGCTGGCCCGTGGCCGCCCTCGAACGATCGTCCGTCCGCACCATGGGAAAGTGACACCGGTGACATGACGGTCGTCTTCTCTTGCATGGGCGATGGCATGTTCTGCAGTGGCGTGTTCATCTTGAAGATCAGCTCTCATGGTAATCGTTGGCTGAACGCAGCCATTATAGCTTAGACGAGCACCGACAACAGGAGGCCAATCGCCCGCAAATGGCGAGGTATCGCTTGCGTAAACCCCGCTTACAGAAGTGTCACCCCGCGTTGGCTCCACTCGATTTTACAATGGAGACACATACCCGAAATCACCGGCACCGTTCGCATCAAACGCGATTTGGAGGCACATCTTGTCAACCCGCATCCTTCTGGTCGAAGACGACCCCCTCATCATCGAGGCACTCACCGAGCTCCTCGTCGAGTCGGGCTATCACGTCGACACCGCGGACACGCAGCAGCGTGCCATCGAACTCGCTGCGCCCGCAACGGGATTGCATCCCTATCAGCTCGTGCTCCTCGACGTCACGCTCAGGCAGGGCAACGGATTCGCAGTCTGCGCAGCCATTAAGGAGAACACTCCTGACGTCCCCGTGATCTTCCTCACCGCATCCGACGATGAGTTCAACACGGTCACCGGGCTTCAAATGGGTGCCGACGACTACGTTGCCAAGCCCTTTCGCCCACGCGAGCTGCTCGCCCGCATCGCCGCGATCATGAGGCGCTCGCAGCCAAGCAGACGCATCGTGGGCCTCGGGCCCATACGCATCGACACCGATCGCGCGTATGTCGAACGGGCAGGCAAGGAGCTTACGCTCTCGGCACTCGAATATCGCCTGCTGTTGCTCTTCGCCACCAATCCTGGCAAGCTCGTGACACGCGACAAGATACGCGACGCCCTTTGGGACAGCGCGGGGACCTACATCGAGGAGAACACGCTCTCCGTCTACATCAAGCGCCTGCGCGACAAGATTGAAGACGACCCCAGCCACCCCAGGCTCATCCAGACGGTCCGCGGCATGGGCTACAAGGCGGAAGGGTAACCGATGCTGTTGAGGAATCGAGAGGTCAGATGCGCCCTCCTTGTCTGCCTCACCGTGACGATAGCGGGAAGCATTGCAACGTATCTGGGAACGATGCACCTGGTTAAACAGATTCAGGGTCAGTCATATCTTGTCATGGCGGGCATAGTGCAAGAGAGCACAACGAACGCAATCACGTCCACCTCATCTGTCGGAGCCATCGCCATGGTGGCAGGGTTTTGCACCCTCGCCACGGGGTCACTGGTCACCGGTGTCTTCATCATTACCACCCGTCATCTGTACCGTGAGCTCGCACGCATGGCGCAGAATCTGGACCGTGTTCTCGCCGGGGAACGCGACATAAAACTACACGACATGAACGAGGGAGAGCTCGCCATTCTCTCCAGCGAGATCGACAAGGTCATCGCGCGCCTACATCTCACCGTTGATGAGCTGCAGGCAGAGAAGCTCGCCCTCTCGGATGCGCTCGCCGATATCTCGCACCAGCTCAAAACGCCCTTGACCTCCATCGCCATCAGCACCGAGCTCATCCGCGATCGCCTTGCCGAACGCGGGAACGCACACGACATCGTCGAGCGCCTGCGACTGGTGCAGAGGCTCCAAGGGCGCGTCGAGGACCTAGTAGCCGCCCTGCTCAAGCTCGCGCGGATCGACGCCGGCGTCATCAAGCTCGTGAGCGGACCGGTCGATGCCGCCGAGCTCGTGCGCAAGAGCTTTGAGCCCCTCGCCATCGCATTCGATATCGCGGGCGTGGACTTCTCATCAACCATTCAGGAGGAGTCTGGTTACGAGGGCGATTTGTCCTGGAGCGTCGAGGCGCTCGGCAACATACTGAAGAATTGCATGGAGCACACACCGGCAGGCGGATGCGTGACCGTGCGCGTCACGCAAGATGTCCTGGCGTGTCGTATACGCGTGGAGGACACCGGCCCAGGCATCGCCGAGATCGATCTTCCCCACATTTTTGAACGCTTTTATCGCGGGAAACGAGGCGGCTCCGAAGAGGCCTCGAACGAGGTGAATCCGGCGGGAGTCGGCATCGGCCTTTCACTCGCCAAGAGTCTCGTCACGGCCCAAGGAGGAACCCTCACCGCCGAAAACGTCCGAGATGAAGCGGGTGTTGTCACGGGGGCCGCATTTACGATCGCCTTCTTCAGATCCATTGTGTGACGCATTTGTCATCTGATGGTCATGGCTGGGAAAGGGCGCTCGTCCAGTATCGTAGGCAGGTATCCCCCAGGCGGAAGGACGGCCATGAACATCCTCGAAGTCGAGCATCTCACTCGTGTATATGGATCGGGCGACACGGCCGTGACCGCCCTCGACGACGTGAGCTTCTCCGTCGAGGCCGGCGAGTTCATCGCCATCATCGGCAGCTCGGGGTCGGGCAAATCGACCCTCATGCACCTCATGGGCGGCGTCGACCGCCCCACCTCCGGCACCGTCAAACTGCAGGGGCAGGACATCTTCGCCGGCACCGATGAGCAGCTCGCCGTCTTCCGCCGCCGCGAGGTGGGCCTGGTCTACCAGTTCTACAATCTCATTCCCGTACTCGATGTGGTCGAGAACATGACGCTACCCGTCCTCATGGACGGTCGCACCATAAACGAGCAGCGGCTTTCGGCGCTCATGCGCGCGCTCGGCCTCACCGGTCGCGAGCACTACCTTCCTAACCAGCTCTCCGGCGGCCAGCAGCAGCGCGTCGCGATCGGTCGAGCCCTCATGAACGCCCCCTCCGTCGTTCTCGCCGATGAGCCCACCGGCAATCTCGATTCGAGAAACTCGGCCGAGATCATGAACTTGCTGAGGGCCTCGAACAAACAATTCAAGCAGACCCTCATCGTCATCACCCACGACGAGGATGTCGCACTTATGGCAGACCGCGTGATCGCCATCGAGGACGGTCGCATCGTGAGCGATGAGCGGAGGGCCTAACATGCTGACGAACCGCGCCCCCCACGCCGCATCGGACGCGGCGAGCACCTCCCCACTCGCCTCGCATACCGGCATCTTCTGGCACTTCGCCGCCCGCTCGCTCAGGCTCAACCGCACGCGCACCGTCGTGTCCATCATCGGCATCGCCCTGTCCTGCGCCCTCATCACAGCCATCTTCACGAGCGTCGCGACCCTCTACGGTGGCCTGCTTAAAGCCGAGATCGTCACGGGAGGCACCTGGCAGGTCGAGCTCGTCAACGTGCCCGAATCGGAACTCGGAAACGTCCACAGGGACCCGCGCGTCACCCGAAGCTACGACCGCGTGTCATACGGCGACGCCCTCATGCCCAAGAGCTTCGAGGGTTATTGGGGCCGCTACCTGAGCGTGCAGGAATGGCCCACGGCGGACGCCGTGGGTGGCCTCAAGCCGCTCCCCCACATCTCCGAGGGCCGCGCCCCGCAGGCGCCGGACGAGATCGTGCTCGCGGCCGATCTCAAGGGGGCGTCCGTCGATGCCGGCCAGCGGCTCTACGACTCCCTGCCCACCACCGGACGCGACGACACCGTCCCGCGCGCCGCGTGGGACGGCCCGCTCGCCGTCGGCAGCACGATCGAGCTCTCGCTCGGTCAGCGCATGTTCGTGGACGCCGAAAGCGGCGCCGAGGCCCCGTGCCTCTACAGCGAGACTCTCTACACGATCGAGAGCGCACACGGCGACGTCATCTCCGAATACCTGGCGGACCCCACGACCGTCCGTCCCTTCAAGGTGGTCGGCTTCTTCGCCCCCAAAGACACCCGCGGCTACGACCAATGGGGCTCCACGGGGCCGGGCTACCTGGGCTTCGCCGTCTCGCCAGATCTCCCGGTGCGGCAGACGAGCGTCTACCTGACCACCAACCTCAGGAGCATGAACGACATCAACTCGTTCATCGGGGAGTACACCGGCGCCGACCACGCCATCGGCGCATGGGGCAACCGGGGCTTCATCGAGAACATGGAGAGCCAGACCGCCGCGTACTCCCACGACGGCCTCCTGCGCTATCAGGGCATGACGGACGACCGATCGATCTGGGGAACCCTCTACACCCTCGCCGCGATACTGTCCACCGTCGTCATCGCCGCCTCCATCTCGCTCATCTACAACTCCTTCGCCATCGCCGTGGCCGAGCGCACCCGCCAGTTCGGTCTGCTCTCCTCGCTCGGCGCCAGCAGGCGCCAGCTTCGCCGCTCGGTCTACGCCGAGGCGCTCATGCTCGCCGCGATCGGCATCCCCGCGGGCCTCCTCATAGGCCTCGCGGGCACCTTCGTGGTGTTCAACGTCGCCGGCGAGGGGATCGGCATGCTGATCGACCAGGAGGCGTTCGCCGGTACGGGCCTCAGCACCATCACGGTGAGCCCCGCCGTGCTCGCCGCCTGCGCGCTGCTGGCCCTCGCGACGGTGCTGGTAAGCGCCGCGATCCCGGCATGGCGCGCGAGCCGCGTGTCCGCCGTGGACGCCATCCGCTCGAGCCGCGACGTGCGCCTGTCCCGCCGCGAGCGCCTGCAGCAGCAGCGGACCGCGCGCGGCAGCGGAAGGCCGCTCCCCTTTACGCGCGCGCTCGACGGCATCCGTCTGCGCCTCACCGGCGTCCCGGGCATCCTCGCCCGCCGCAACCTCACGCGCGCGAGCTCGAAGGGGCGCGTGGCGGTCGTATCGCTGGCCGCCTCGGTCGCGCTGATCATCATCTCCGGCGGCATCTCCCACTACCTGGGCCATCTCACACAGGTCGTCGACAGCGGCGGCAGCGACATCGAGGTGACCCTCAATAGATCCCTGGAAGCGGGCGAGACGACGGCCGACGGCGTCAACGCCATCGACAGGGCGTACCGGTCGCTCGGCGACGTCGAGGGTGCCCACGGCGAGGGCTATCTGATCATCACCTCGCTCTACGGCAGCTTCGATACGGGCATGATCGACACGGCGGCGCTCACATCCAACAGCGACCAGTACGACATGCCGGACCGCGGGATCGCCCCCGATGGGACCACATATGCGCCGGTATCTCTGCTCTTCCTCGACGAATCCTCCTGGAATCAGATCCTGGACGAGAACGGGCTTGACCGCGACCGCTACGCGGATCCCGAGCATCCCGTCGCCGTGGGCCTCAACGGTACCCAGTCGAACGACGGCAAGCGGTACTCGGTGCGCGACCTCTTCGAGGCCACAGGCGACGCACAGCTGTTCACCAACATCGAGGATATGGACGACAGCGCCTTTGTCGAGATCGACGTCGATAAAGAGGGACGCGCCATCGCGCATTACGAAAGCTACGGCGACGACGCCGAGACGCGCTACGACGAGGACGGTAACCCGACCTATCAAGGTGTCGAGCGCCCGCTAGACGAAGTGCTCGCGGGCACGTACGACCTTCCCGTGGGCGCCATCGTGAAGACCTTCCCGGATTCGATCAGGTCGTACGCCTCGATCTGGCCCACGCTCGTGCTGCCCGCAACCGCCCTCCCCACGCTCGCCGAGAGCTCCGAGGCCGTCAAATCCGACGTGACCTCCGGAAGCCTCGCCAAGCCCTTCGCCTTCCATTCGTCCGAGGCGAGCTACGGCACCACGATCTACGCGTACCTTTCCTTTGGGGCGAGCGACTCCCGCAAGGCCTCCTCCGAAATGGACTCCATGTTGGGCACCGACCTCGCCGGCCCCGAGTGGTACCGCACCTACCTCATCGACAACGCGGAGAACGTGCGCACATCCAAGCTCATGGCCGAGACGGTGCAGCTGTTTATCACCTGCTTCATCGTCATCACCGGCGCGATAGCCGTCGCCAACGTGTTCAACACGCTCACGAACTCGATCATCTTGCGACGCCGCGAGTTCGCCATGCTCAAGAGCATCGGCATGGGCAACCGGGCGTTCTGGCGCATGATCGCGCTCGAGTGCCTGTCGTACGCGTGCCGCGGGCTGGCGCTGGGGCTCATCATCGGAGCCATCGTGACGTTTCTCATCTACCAGGCGATGATGATGAGTTTCGAGGGTCTCGACTTCGTCGTATCCGCCGGCTGGGTAATCGGCGCCGTCGGCGTGGTCGCGCTCGTGCTCGCCCTATCGACCATCTATGCTTTACGTAAGTCAAGTGCGGGCTCCATTGTGCAGACCCTGCGCGAGGACGCCATCTGACGAAAGGATCGACCATGTCCGACCCCACGCCCGAGAACACCAGCCCCACCGACGAGTTCCTGAGCACGCTCGAAGACGCTCCGCAGCCCACGCGGAAACTCAAGCTCCCCGAGGTCATACCGGTGATTCACCGCGGACCAAGCGGTGACGGCGGTACAACCGGCGCGTCGACTGGCACCGAATCTCCCTACGCTGAGGATGCCGACGCGACACCGCTTGAGGGCTCCGACGCGGAGGCATACGCGGCCCTCAAGGCCAAGCGCGCAAAGCGCCGCAAGAAGAAGCTCATCCATCGCGCCATCATCGCCGGCATAGCGGGTGCCCTCGTCATCGGCGGCGTCGTTGCCGTGAACGTGCTCAACCAACAACCCGAGCAGGTCATGGAAGCCGTGACCGACATCGCGACGCAAGGCACGTTCTCCACGGTCATCGACTCAAAAGGCACTCTACAGCCCATGTCCTCGACGGTCATCACGCCCGAGGTGACCGGGCAGATCGAGTCCATCAACGTCGTCGCCGGGCAGCACGTGAACGAGGGCGATGTCCTCATGACCATCAAGAATCCGGATCTCGACCGCGCCGTTGCCGAGGCGGAGCGGAACCTCAAGCAGGCGAAGTCCGACCTAGCCCTCGCCCAACAGACGCTCAAGCAGGCCAGCCAGATCGCCGCGGCACCCATAAACGATCCGACCGTAGCCACGGTCGATGACACGTCGAGCACGCAGTCGGCCGTCAACAGCGCACGATCTGCCGTAGAGGCCGCGCAGGCCGCGTACGACGACGCGCTTGCCAAGGCCGCGCTGCGCACGGTGAAGGCACCCGCAGGCGGTTCCATCGTCGCGCTCAACGCACAGGTGGGAGCCGACGTTGCCGAGAGCCTAGGCGGGACGAACGGAACGAGCGGACCCCTCATGCAGATCGCCGACCTCTCCAAGATGAAGGTCACTATCCAGGTTGACGAGCAGGATATCGCGAACGTCGCCGTTGATCAAACCGCGACCATCACCTGCCCTGCCTTCACCGACCTCATGCTCACCGGGCGCGTCACGGCAATCGCCTCCATCGCCTCGGGCAACACATCGACGATGTCCTATGACATGGGCGGCTCCCCCACCTTCGCCGTCGACATCCTCATAGATGCTCCCGACGCGCGCCTCAAGCCGGGAATGACCGCCGAGGTCTCACTCACCACGCAGCAACTCGACAACGTCGTGATGGTACCCGTGACGGCCCTTCTCACCGATGACGGGCAGAGCTACTACGTCAACGTCGAGACCGACCCCGAGACGCACGCCATGGAGCGTCTCGACGTCGAAGTCATCGCCAAGAACGACGACTTCGCCGTGATCGGCAAACCCGCCGACGCGCCTGCAGACCAGAACCCCGACATGCCCGAATCTCCCCTTTCGGACAGTGATGTCCTCGTAATAGCAGGCGGGAGCATGCCCGAGGTCATGGCTGACGGGGTAGAGTCCGGCGGCGGAATGGCGGTGCTCTAATGGCCGTCCGCCCCGTCATTGATATACGCCATATCCACCGCATCTTCGAAAGCGACGCAGGGCTGGCGCACATCTTGCACGACATCTCGCTCTCCGTGATGCCCGGCGAGTTCGTGGCGATCACCGGCCCCTCGGGCTCCGGCAAGTCGACCCTCATGAACATCCTGGGCTGCCTTGATACACCCACCTCTGGACGCTATCTGCTCGAGGGCCTCAACGTGGCGGAGCTCACCGACGATGAGCTTGCTGAGGTCCGCGCACTGCGCATCGGGTTCGTGTTCCAGAGCTTCAACCTGCTGCCGCGCATGACCGTGCTCGACAACGTGATGCTACCGCTCTCCTATACCGATGTGCCGCGCCGCGAGCGTGAAATGCGCGCCGTGCATGCACTGCGCGCCGTGGGGCTGCCGGTGGACCATTACGACCATCGCACGAACGAGCTCTCAGGCGGCCAGATGCAACGCGTCGCCATTGCCCGCGCGCTCGTAAACGACCCGGCGATCATCCTAGCGGACGAGCCGACGGGAAACCTAGACTCCACCACCGGGCGGCAGGTCATGAACACCTTCCATGCGCTCAAACGAGTCGGCAAAACCATCGTGCTCATCACGCACGACGCCGGCATCGCGACCGAGGCGGACCGCGCCGTGCAAATCCGCGATGGGCGCATCTTCAAGGGTGCCTATATCCCCTCGCCCAGCCCTTCCTCCCCCTCACTTCAGATCGGAGGTGCACGATGAGTTTCACCGACCTTGCGCGCGAGGCGTTACGCTCACTCGAAGCCAACCGCGGCCGCAGCCTGCTCACCATCCTCGGCATCGTCATCGGCATCGCCGCCGTCATCGCCATGACATCGCTCATCGGAGGCGTGCGCAACAGCCTCATAAGCGGCATGGGCCTCAATGCGGCTCGCATCGTCTACATCAATTGCGGCCATCCGCTCACCGACGACGACCTAGAGGACCTCAAGCGCCTTATGCCCGACTACGAGGCCATTGAGGGGACGTGCGACAGTTATACGCAGGTGCAGGTGGGCGATAAAACCGTGAGCGCGGGCATCACGGGTGCCAGCCCAACATTCCTCGAGATGACCGGTGCTTCCTCCAAGCTCGCCGAGGGACGCATCTACACGTCCGCAGAGGCAGACGCGAGCAGCCGCGTGGCCCTCATTGGGCGCAACGGCGTCGAGGCGTTCTTCGGCAGCCCGGGTGCCGAAGCGGTTGGCAAGACCATCCAGCTCAACAACAAGAGCTACACGGTGCTCGGCATCCTCGACGACGGCATGACGGGCACGGACTACTGCAACATTTACATGCCCAAGGCCACCGTCTTACAGGATTTTTCCCAAGACTGGGAATATCTTTCGAGCGTCGTGGGCCTAGCGCGCGAAGGTGTTGACATCGAGACCATCCAAGCCCAGACGGGCGAGCAGATCGCTACGCTCAAGAACATCCCCGAGGAGGACCGCGAATCGATGGTCTCCGTATGGTCCATGAAATCATCGATCGACCAGCTTGATACGTTCATGATGTCCTTCCAACTCATGATGGGATCTGTAGCGGGGATCTCCCTGCTTGTGGGTGGCATCGGCATCATGAACATGATGCTCACCAACGTGACCGAGAGGATTCGCGAAATCGGCGTCCGCCGTGCACTCGGCGCCCGCGGACGCGATATCACGCTGCAATTCTTGGCAGAGAGCGCGACGCTATGCGTTGCCGGCGGCATCTTGGGCACACTCGCCGGATACGGAATCGCCTGGGGACTTGCGATCGGTGCCGGCGCCCTTGGCTTCGACCTGGGAAGCATGACGGGGATGGGTTCGACCGGAGCGGCGCTAACCCCCGCAGTGGAACCCGGTGCCATCGCACTTGCCGTCGGCATATCTATACTTATTGGCCTGGTATTCGGCTACTACCCAGCGCGGCGCGCGGCCAAACTCGATCCCGTCGAGTGCCTGCGATATCAGTGACATCGCCCGGGAGTGTAGAACCCGCGGCAACTGAACCTTGATCAGCCCCTGTGTGGCCCAGAATGTGAGACATTCTGGGCCACACATACAAATATCGACTATGTGTACCGTCTTCGTTTGATCCATGCGCGCCGGCGAACCTGTTCAAGGACATTTGTTCATTATTTTTCGATAATCAGCGTTGACATAGCCCGTCGGAGCAGAAGAATCGTGCTCCGAGCTGCAAGTTGACGGCGATTTTGGTACACATTGTCGTTTTTTGTAATCTGAGTTGGCGGGCAGCATCCCTGCACCGAAAAAGCGAACGATCTCATCGATAGCGGTCGTGATGAACGCTTGGACACGAGTTGTTGGAATAAAAATTTGGCGAACCAAAAGAATGGTTCGCCAAAAGAAAAGTTTGGTAGCCCGTACCGGATTCGAACCGGTGATCTCCGCCTTGAGAGGGCGGCGTCCTGAACCGCTAGACGAACGGGCCGTTATGTAGAGGGGCTTACGAGTGCCCCGAGAACTCATGGTAGCCCGTACCGGATTCGAACCGGTGATCTCCGCCTTGAGAGGGCGGCGTCCTGAACCGCTAGACGAACGGGCCAAAGCGAGAAGCAAGCAGCGCATATGGCTGGGATGGAGGGAGTCGAACCCCCATTGACGGAACCAGAATCCGCTGTCCTGCCATTAGACGACATCCCAAGGTGATGCGCGTCACGCCTCAGCGCGAGGAAATACTATACGGAATCGTCTCTCTTCGCGCAAGCCCCAAACGCAAAGTTTTTTGAGTTTGTGGACGTATTACGAACGCAGCAGCTCAGAATACGACCTTGTGGCTATCCGGCGAACGAGCGCGGGGTGATGCGAGACGAAAATCAAGCCGAACCTCATCTGAACTTGCAGATGCAGGATCTGACGCCACAGCTCCGCCTGCGTCACCAGATCGAGCATCGCCGTCGATTCGTCGCATATCAAAATCGCCGGGCGCGTCATGAAAGCGCGCACAAGGCAGAACCTCATGAGTTCCCCACCAGAGAGCTCATGAGGCAGACGGTCGAGCCAGCCCCTGTGAATTCCAAAGCGCTCAAGAAGCTCTTGCGTCCACGGAGCATCGAAATCACCCGCCTCGGCAAGTGATGCCTCCATGCGCATACGGGGATCGAAGGCCTTCTCGGGATGCTGGGAGATGAGCTGCACGCGCCGCGGCGAACGCCCCCTCTCCCCTGCAGATGCCCCCTCGACACGCACCGATCCAGCTGAGGGCTCCATATACCCCGCAAGCACGCGGCAGAGGGTCGTTTTCCCTGCACCAGATGCCCCCAGAAGCGCCACGCGCTCGTTGGCGCGAACCGTAAGCTCAACGTCGGCAAAGAGCGGCTCCTTCGCAGCGTATGCGAAGGAGAGACCGTGAGCCTCCAGAAGCACCGGCTCTGCCGCATCGGGGCTCCCAGGTGGCAACGAAGCCCCCACGGCGTCATCCGGGTCACCAACTCCCCCACCTACCCCATGGAGGGCAATGAGCTCGCGACACAAGGCCTGCGAAAACGGATCCTCGAGCAAATGCGGGTTGGCGAAGCAGCGGGCCGCAGTCTCCTCAACCACGCGCCCATCCTTGAACACCGCAATGCGGTCCGCAACACGCACCGCCAGCTCAAGATCGTGCGTGATGAGGATGACGCCCGCACCGGTATCGGCAAATGCCCGAAGATCATCGACAGCCCGTACGGAAAGTTCGACGTCAAGTCCAGGCGTGGGTTCATCGGCAATCAAAAGGCGCGGCTCCTCCATAAGGGCGCACATGAGCAGTACGCGACGCGCCATGCCGCCCGAGAGCTCATGGGGATACATTTGCTCGACCTCGGGTGCCAGGCCATACAGCTCGAACAGTTCCCGCTGACGAACCTCGCGGCGGCAACGGTCGCGCAGCCGCTCCGCACGCGTAACGCCTCGCGGAGCGCCCTGAACCTGCCTGCCCACCCGCATGAGCGGGTCGAGATGCGACACACTCTGAGGAACGAGGCTTACACCGCTGCCCCTCAAACGTGCAAGCGAGCGGGCATTCATTTGCTCGCCATCGAACCAGATGTCACCCGAGACCGTGGAATTTGGCTCATAGAGCCCCAGTAGCGCATCGGCGAGCACGGTTTTTCCCGAACCGCTTGCGCCCACGACCGCCACCATCTCCCCCTCGTGAACGGAAAGCGTGAGACCATGAAGGACTTCGCCCCTCGAACGCTGAGAAAAGATACGGCTCAGGCGGGACGAGGGCCCCGAGTTGCCCGCGCGAGCCTCACCGCGTGAATCGCGCGTCTCAACGCAAGCGGCGGCGTACCGGTCAAATGAAACCGTTAGCCCCTCGACCGTGAGAAGATGGTGGCTGCCCGGATGATGAGATGACGGTGCGTGCGTATGGTTGTGGTGCCGCTCAGTGTCGGCATGGCGCTCCCCATGCTCTCCTGTGCCACACGGCGAATTCCCGCCCTCCCGACAAGCGGAGCGACGCAAGCACGGAGCGGCAGATTGGTCGGTCATCTCTCCCCCTTACTCCTGCGACGTGCGTGCGTCGATGAGACGCCTCAAGCTTGAGCCGAGCATATCGAACAAGGCGACGCAGGCAACCAGCGCCGCACCCGGCAAGACCGCAAGCCACCAAGCGCCAGCCGTGAGATATCCCATCGACTCGGACAAGATCACGCCAATGGCGGGCTGGTCGGGCGAGAGGCCAAATCCCAAAAACGTGATAGATGCCTCATGCAAGATCGCATGAGGAAACGCCAAAACCGCCCCAACAATGAGCTGCGGGGCAATCGCCGGAATGAGGTGACGCACGACCACGCGCGGCCAAGAGACGCCCAGGGCAGCACTCGCCTCAAGATACGGTTCACGCTTTGCCTGCAGCAACTCCGCCCGCAGCAATCGGGTCAAACTCGGCCAATGCGTGAGCGCGACGCCAATCGTCACGCCCCAAAACCCACGTCCGAGCGCATAACTTATGAGCAACAACAGCACGATATGCGGAACGCCCATTACGAGGTCCGTGAGCCATGAGACGGCCGCATCGGCCGCTCGCCCCCCAAAGGCGGCGAGTACGGCCAGGACAAGCGAGATGCAGGTCGTGACGACCGAGGCCAACAGCCCGACGAACAGGGACGTTGACAAGCCTGCGAGGGTACGCAGCAGCATGTCCCTGCCCATCTGATCCGTCCCAAAGGGATGCGCGTATGACGGAGGCAGCATTTTAGACGCGAAGTCGGTGACGGAGGCTCGGGCGGCCACCACCCCCCCCGCAATGGCGACGACGAGTAGCACGGAGATGCACAGCGTGCACGCAGCCACAAGGCGCACGCGATTGTCCATTGCACGTGATGCGGGACGATGGAACACGGTCGGACCGTCGCGACGGGAGCTCCCCGAGCCCTCCGTGCGCAAGGTATCAGTGGGCGGCATGGGGCTTCCCCTCTCGCATGCGCGGATCGACAAAGGCATACAGCACGTTCGCAATCGCATTGCCCGCGAATACAAATGCGGCGCTACCAAGCGCGATACCCACGAGCAAGGGCGCGTCACCGCCCAAACCCGCCGTCACCGCCGCCTGACCCAACCCAGGATAGGAAAACACCTGTTCGACCAATACCGAGCCTCCAAAAATCTCTCCAACAGAGGCGAACTGAAGCGTCAAGGCGGGCAGAATCAAATTGCGAAAACCATGGCGCAGCAAAACGTCGCGACCCGATTCACCGCGAGCACGCGCAAAGCGAACGTAATCGCTCTCCAGCACGTCAACGACCTTTTCACGCGTATGGAGGGCGATGCTGGGAAGTCCGGTGACCGAGAGGGTGAGCACCGGTAGGGCCACATGACGCACACGCTCGAACAGGGAGATGTCCGAAACGCTTGCGCCAATGGGTGCCGAGAAACCAATGGGAAACCATCCGAGGGCGACGGAAAAGACCATAAGCGCGACGATTCCCACCCAAAAAGCGGGCGTGGACGAGAGCGCGATGCACGCTCCGCGGACCACTCGATCAACCGGGCCGTCACGATGCGCGCCCGCCGCAATGCCGAGGGTCACGCCAAGGACACCCGACAGCAACCATGCGCTCACCATGAGCACGAACGAACTTGCGAAACGCTCCCCTACCACGTGGATGACCGGCGCGTTATACCGCAGGCTCGTGCCCCAATCCCCCACGGCCACACCTTGGACCCACAGGACATACCGCTCCCAAAACGGCGTACCCGACCCCCAGTGCGCGGCGAGCTGGGCCCGTTTGGCGGCACTCATACCCAAGAGCGCCTGCTGTCCCACGTTCGCCTGGACCGGGTCGATGGGTGACGCCGCCACGAGCGCGAACGTGACGAGGCTGACGGCGACCATCAGCGCGCAGAACCTCAGCACCTCGCGCAAGGCGAACCGCCCCGCAAGGCCCACATCCAGATGCCTCACGTTATGCCCAGCTCCACGTGTCCACGTTGTTCACCAGCGACCAGCCGTGCCCATGGGGGTGCGGCTTTTGATGGGCGACATCCAGTCCCTCGCGCTTGAAATACAGGTGGTCGACGTTGGCGATCCATGCCCACGTCGCGGCGCCCTTGGGTGCCACGCCCTCAGTTCCGTCCCACATGGCCTTCTTCCAGAACTCATACGACGCCTCGACATCCGTCTGCGCGAGGGCTTGGTCGAGGTACGCATCGACAGTCTCGTTCTCATAGCAGCTGTAATTGCCCCAGCCCGTGGAATAATGCAGTTCATAGACCTCAACCGGCGAGTTCGAGCCCCAGCCCCACAGGATGGGCTGGCTAAATTGCCGAGGATAGATCTCGTCCCAGCTCCCACCGCGAGGCGTCACCTCAAGGCCGAGTTCGCCCATCTGATTGGCGAACTCATTCGCCAGCGCCTGGCGCACGGAGTCGTCGGACGAATACCATATGTCGAAGGCGGCGCGCACGCCATCACGGCTCCGAACACCATCCTCGCCACGGAGCCACCCCGCCTCCTCGAGCAGACGGTTGGCCTGCTCGCGATCGAAATCGACCTGCATGTCGTCGCTCGACCACGGCATGCCGTCGCCGACCGAATACGCGACCTTGCCGTACCCATCAAGCACTTGCTTGATCATGGACTCACGGTCGATGCCGCAGTTGATGGCACGACGGATCGCAAGGTCGCAGGTCACGTCATTGCCCATCTCATACGCAATGTCGCCCTCGAGCACCTTGGTTTGACCGGAAGGTACCGTCGGAAGCGAGACACCACGCGAGTCGACCGTCTCGTACGCCACAAGCTCATACCCATCGAAGGCCTGATGGGCATGCGTGGCATACGTATAGGCGATATCGACCTCGCCCTTCTGCACCGCGGCGAGCGCGGCGTCCTCATCCATGAACACCACGACCACGCGCTCCATAGTCGGCGCCTTGCCATAGTAATCGGGATTGGCGGCGAACACGACCTGCTGCCCCTTGTCCCAACGCTCCAAGACATACCTGCCCGAGCCAATGGGCTGCGCACCGTACCCCTCGCCATAGGCGTGCTCCGGCACGATGCCAAGAACGGCGAGCGTATACAGCAGGGCGTTATACGGCTTGTTGAGGTGAAGCTCGACAACCGTATCGCTTACGGCGACGGCGGTGTCGACCATGGAAAGATCTGCCTCCGAAGCTGAGCTTTGGATAACGCCGTTGACCGTAAAGGCGACGTCGCGAGCGGTAAGAGGCTCGCCGTCTGTAAACAAGACATCGTCGCGAATGGTGAACGTCCAAACAAGGCCATCGTCCGAGCACAGGTACTCGGTAGCCAAATCGCTCACGATGTTGAGCTGTTCATCGGTTGTCACGAGCGTCGACTGAATAAGCGGCTCGTGCACGTGCTCGCCGCAGCCCCACGAGACGAGCGGATCGAATCCCGCGGCAGGCTCGCTCGTCGCGTTCATGGCGACGACGACCTGCGAGTGCCCACTGGAATCGGTGGACGGGCCGCTCCCCGAGGCTTCATCAGACGACGTGCATCCCATAAGCGCGCCCGTCGCGGCAAGGACCGCTCCGACGGCGGAACCGGCGAGAAGCCCCCTACGGCTACATACCGGACATCGTCCATCAGCAAACTCGGGACGGACAGGGGGCGTAATCAAAGCGCGGTGGGTCACGATAGCTCCTCAATAGTGTTACGCATATGCATATTCGTAATACTAGCAAGTGCCATGATACCACTGATGGATTGTCCTCGAGAGAAAAGATGGAGAGGCGCCTCGCTTCCTCGCAAACCTGAGGTGCCACCTCAACCCGCCGCCCGATCGACTCGACCGCCACGACCCGGCCCAGCAAATCCCGCTACAGGCCGAGAGATTCGAGGAGCGCGGCTTTATCGTTTGCAACGGCCCCCGCGATCGTTGCCTCCAAGGCACGCTTGAGCGCCGCTCCTACGTGCGGTCCGGGCGTCATGCCGTGCGCGATGAGGTCCCCGCCCGTCAAAGCGAGCGTCTTGATGCTGAAAGCCTCGTGGTTCGCCATGAGCTCGCGGCACATCTCGCGCATGCGCTCAATCTCGTCCACGTAGTAAAAGCAACTCGGGGCCTTGCCGAGGGTATCGGCGCGTTTGAGGTCGAACAGCTCGCCCATAAGACGAGCGGTGTCGACCCCCGGTGCCGAGAAGCGTTGCATCATGCGCAGCAAGTCAACGCGTTGCGGCCTGAGCGGCTGATCATGATACCGGATGAGAAGGGTCGCGTCGCGAATCAAATCGTTGCCACATGAGAGGCGCCGCATAATCGTCTTTGCCATGACCTCGCCACGCTCCGGGTGGCCGTAAAAGTGTCCACGCCCCCGGTCGTCAAGGGTAAACGTCTGGGGTTTGGCGATGTCGTGCAGCAGAGCCGCCCACATGAGCGACGCTGAGACGGGGGTATTCGGGTCCCCGCCGTCAATGCGAAAACTCGACAACTCCCCTGCAACCGTGAGAACGCGCGCAACGTGCTCGTACACGTCGAAAGCATGATATTTGGTGTGCTGGTCAAATCCGCGCGCGGCAGCGAGCTCAGGAATCGCCGCACACATGACCTCGGGATACCGCACGAGGGCGTCACCCCCGCGGCGAGTAACGAGAATCCCCTCGAGCTCAATACCCACACGTTCACGTGCCATCTGGTCGAGCAACGGAGCACAAGACGCCAGTGCCATCGCCGTGGCAGCATCCATGGAGAAGTCAAGGCGGCAGGCAAAGCGCACGGCACGTAGCATGCGCAACGCATCTTCCTCGAAACGACGACGGGGCTCCCCCACCGCGCGAATCTGTCTACGCTCTAAATCACCACGACCGTCATAGCAGTCGAGCAGCCCTCGCTCCGGATGCCATGCCATCGCATTGACGGTAAAGTCCCTGCGCGCCAGGTCGTCTTCAACGCAGGAGGCTCGTTGCACATCCTCGGGGTGACGGCCATCCGAATAGAATCCGTCCAAACGGTATGCTGTGACCTCAATGCGCTCTCCGCCGACGACGGCAGTGATACCCCCGAATTTGATGCCCGACTCGATTACTGAGATCCCCGCGCCTCGCAGAGCCGCCGCGCTCTCCTCCCACGAACCGCTGCAACAGATGTCGATATCGTGACCGGACGTGCCCATAAGCGCGTCGCGAACCCAACCTCCAACAATCCACGCCTCGAGACCGGAAGCCTCGAGCGTGCGCAAGACCATGACCGCGGCATCGCTCGGCACCGCGCTGTTAAGGGCGCTCCCCGCAAAAGACATGTCCGTGGAATGCTGCATGGTCCTCCTTGCTCCTGCGCCCCAGTATACCAAGCATAAGACCCCATTATCCTCAATCTAATGGTGCAATTGGGGGCGTACCCCAATTGCACCAGTTGAACCAAAAGGGCGCCGCCGGCGAGAGGCCGACGGCGCTCAAAAGAGGCAAGATCAAGGTCGAGAATTACTTGCGCTCGAGCTTGCGAACGGTAACGCGCTTGGAGTACTCGTCAACGCGGCCGAAGTCACCCAGACCAACGCTCTCGGCAACGTTGGCGCCGGTGGCCATGGCGAGCTTCATGGCCTCCTCGACATTGTCGCGATCCTTGTACCACTTGAGCAGGAAGGCGGCGAGGGTGCAGTCGCCGGCGCAGACGGAGGACACGAGCTTGATGTTGAACTCGCGCTTGGCGTACCAGATGTCTTCGCCGTTGGAGAAGTAGGCGTCGCCGCGGCTACCGCGGGTGAGCAGCACGTTCTGGACGCCAGCCTCGTGGGCGAGCTTCATGGCGACGCGGACCTCGTCGTCGGTGTTCACCGGAACGCCGAAGATCTCACGCATCTCGTGATGGTTCGGCTTGATGAGCAACGGCTTCTTGGAGGCAAGCGTCTTGAGCTTGTCGGAGGAGAGGTCGAGGACCACGTCGGCGCCGCGCTCCTGGGCATGCTCCATGACCTGATCGAGGAAGTCCTTGGAGGCGCGGGGCGGAACGGAACCGGAGACGATCAGGCAGTCCATGCCGGTGCTGGTGTCGAGGATGTCGTAGAGCTCCTGCTCGTACTGAGGGGTAAGCGGGGCACCGGGGTTGAGGACGCCGTACTCGTGCTCGCCGTCGTTGATATAGGCGCAGATGCGCGTCACGCCGTCAATCCAGACCGGACGGCACAGGCAGCCGAGGTTCATGGTCTCCTCGACGATGAACTTGCCGGTGAAGCCGCCAAAGAAACCGAGGGCGACGGAGTCGACGCCGAACTTCTTGAGGGCGAACGACACGTCGAGACCCTTGCCGTTGGCGGTATAGCTGGCGGAGTTCGCACGAACGTTCTCATCGGGAACGAGCGCGGGGCCGGCGACCGTCATGTCAACGGCGGGATTGGCAGTCAGAGTGTAAAACATACAGCCTCCTAATCAGACGCACTGACGTGCATAGCGTAGCGCAAATGAAAGCAGAACATCGGCCACATAGGTGATAAATCGATTTATCGGCAAATATACGATGGCCGGCTGCAGCCCGTACCGGGGTGGTGGAGCGTGCAGCCAGCAAATTTGCTCGCGTTTAGCGAGCGGCGGCCTCGAGCAGCGCCTTGACTTCCTCAGCAGTTGAGCAGGCAAGCGCCTTCTCGGCAAGCTCATCGCACTCTGCCTTGGACCACTGGGAGATGGTCTTGCGGGCGCGAAGGATGGACGGCGCGGACATGGAGAACTCCTCCAGACCGAAGGAGATCAACAGCGGCTCGAGCAGCGGATCGGCAGCGGCCTCACCGCACATACCGACCATGATGCCGGCCTTGACGCCGCTCTCGATGATGTTCTTGATGGAACGGAGCACGGCAGGGTAGTACACCTGGTAGAGGTTGGAGATGCGGTCGTTGCCGCGATCGGCGCACATGGTGTAACCGATAAGGTCATTGGTACCAATGGAGAAGAAGTCGGCCTCCTCGGCGAGCTTGTCGGCGATGAGGGAGGCGGCTGGGGTCTCCATCATGACACCGACCTCGATGTTCTCATCGTACTTCAGGCCCTCGGCCTCGAGCTCGGCCTTGCACTCCTCGACGAGCGCCTTGACGGCACGGACCTCCTCGACGCAGGTCACGAGCGGGATCATGATCTTGACGTCGCCGAAGGCGCCGGCGCGCAGCAGGGCGCGGAGCTGCACCTTGTACTGATCGGCGTTCTCCAGGCAGTAACGCACGGCGCGGAAGCCCATAAAGGGGTTCTCCTCCTTCTCCATGTGGAGGTAGGGGATCTCCTTGTCGCCGCCCACATCGAGGGTGCGGATGATGACCGGCGCGCCCTTGAGGGCAGAGGCGACCTTGCGGTAAGCCTGGAACTGCTCCTCCTCGCTCGGGAGCTCGGCGGCATCCATGAACAGGAACTCGGAACGGAACAGGCCGATGGCCTCGGCGTCGTGCTCGAGGGCGTTGGCGAGGTCGTTGGGGCTGCCGATGTTGCAGGCGAGGATCTTCTTGATGCCGTCGGCGGTGACGGTCTCCTGGCCGCGGAAGGCCTCGAGGGCCGCCTTCTCCTCGGCGAACGCCTTGGCCTGGGCCTGGTAGTCGGAAAGGACCTCGGCCTCGGGCTCGGCGATGACGATGCCCTTGGAGCCGTCGACGATGGCGGTCATGCCGTTACGCAACGCGGAGCAGCTATTGGCAACGGAGAGCACCGCGGGGATCTCGAGGGCGCGGGCGATGATGGCGGAGTGGGAGGTGCGGCCACCGGTCTCGGTGACGATGCCGGCCACGTGCTCCTTGTCGATGGTGGCCGTCATAGACGGAGTCAGGTCGTGCACGACCACGACGGTGTTCTCGGGGAGAACGGAGAGGTCGACGACCTCGACGCCGAGCAGCTCGGCGAGGATGCCGGTGCGGATGTCGGCGATGTCGGCGGCGCGCAGGCGGAACATCTCGTCGTCCATGGACAGGAACATGTTCTCGAACATGGTGCTAGCGTCGACGAGGGCCTGCTCGGCGCAGGCGCCGCCGTCGATGGCACCGTTGATGGCGTCGGTCATGCCGGGGTCCTGGGCAAGGATGATGTGGCCGGCCATGATCTCGGCCTCGTTCTCGCCCACCGCGACCTTCATGTGATCAGCCTGGGCCTGGGTCTTCTCACAGAAGACGGCCAGCGCGGCCTGGTAGCGCTCCTTCTCGGCGGCAGTGTCGGCGACCTCGTGAGGCTCGAAGGTGAGGTCGGGATCGACGGCGACCATAACCTTGCCGATACCGATGCCCTCCGAGGCGTTAACTCCCTGATACATTACGTTTCCTCTCTCCCGTTTCCCTCCCGTGCGCGAGGGAAACAAAAAGCAGGCGCCCACGAGTTCGCGGACACCTGCAATTACACCTATATGATTAGATGTCTGTCATCAAAGACAATGCTCGCGGGCGCGAACTACTCGCCGAGACCGCTCTTGATGAGCTCGATGGCGGCAGCGAGGGCCTCCTTCTCGTCAGCACCGTCGCACTTGACCTCGACCTCGGTGCCACAAGGGATGCCGGCAGCCATGAGGGCCATCGGGGACTTACCGTTGACCTCCTTGTCGGGGGCGACAACGGTGACATCGGAGGCGAACTTGCCCATGGTGGAGGCGAAGAGGCCGGCAGGACGCATGTGGAGACCCTGGGGGTTGACGAGGGTAGCCTTCTCAGAAACCATAACCTGACTCCTTTGAGTGATGCTCGCGCGGCATGACTATCCACGCGGCACAAAAACACGACTCGCTCATTGTATACCCTTTACGGAAGTTTGGGGAGTAGGTTTGGAATGAAACGATTTATCGTGAGGCGGAATGGTCGGGGCTTGACCTCAGAGCGCAAAATGCCCGGATGCCGTGACGGCATCCGGGCATTGGATGTAAGGGTGCGCCATGGGGGATTCGCGTCCGCCTACGGCGTCCGCAGCTCCGGGCGCTACGCGCCCTCGCACGCTCGCTGGAAAACGCTCACGCGTTTTCTCAGTCTCGCGACCCTAATGGGTTCGAATCCCCCGCACATACCCGATAAAAGCCCGGATGCCGTGATGGCATCCGGGCATTGGATGTAAGGGTGCGCCATGGGGGATTCGAACCCTCGACCATCGGATTAGAAGTCCGGTGCTCTATCCAGCTGAGCTAATGGCGCGTCATATGAACCGCATCGCGGCAGGGATGATTATAAACGAATGAGGCCTACTCGCGATACTTCGTGAGTGTTGGGGTGCTCATGAAGGTGAGTTCAGCAGCTCCAGGCGCAGTTGTCACCTCATAGGTGCATACGATTGACTCGCCTGCGCGCAAGTTGGGTCGAGAGGCATGAAAAACCTGCAGACCCTCATGCTCAGCCTCTACAAACTCTGCTCCATTCGACGCCTCAAGAGTCGAGATGGAACCCCCAGAAGGAGCATAGATGTACAGTTCGGGGTAAAGATTGTCTCGATCGAAGCCGTCTAAATAGCCCGAAATATAGTCCCCTGCGGTCTCGATAATATCGGACGTAGCGGTATTCGCAAAGGTCGTTTGCACGTGATATGTACGTGATCCATCGGCATTATCGCTCGAGGAGAGCACCTGATTGTCGATATCGATGTACCAGCCCATCTTCGAGCCAATCCACAACGAGAAATACGTGCCCACTGCAGGCTCTGAAGCATCGGTCAGCACTGAGCCCGAGCAATCGAGAGCGCTCAGTGCATCCTGCTCGGTCTCATCGGAGAGCCAGAACATGACAGAGCGATTGTCGACGCCCTTGGCCATAAGCTCTGCAAACTGCATGAGGGTACCGGAGTTGAGGCCCGAGAAAAACTTCTCGAATGCAAGGTCGGCAGCCTGGGCAAACAGCGCATCCGTTAGGTCGCCATTACCAGATGCGGAGGTCTCCTTAGACAGATAATTCCAGTACAGGTCGTGCTGGAGAACCTTTGTGGCATTCGAACCGTCGACAACCGTTCCGTCTTCAAGGGTGATGGAGCCCGCAATGGCAAGCAAATCTTGAACTACGGCAGGAGTCACGGAGATAACACCATCTAGCTGAACGCCGGTCTTCTCTTCATATGCAGCAGCCCAAATCGCCGCAACGCGCGGAAAATCGGGATCCATACCCGCATCGCGCGCAACGTCCATAAAACCACCGAACAATGCACGCTCGGCATCGGTGATGCCCATGGAGGCGGGAGTGGCCTCCTCCATAACGTCATACACCTTGGAAAACTCGTCGAGCTCGATCTTGCCGTCCTGAATGCGCAGGGTTCCCATTGATCCGGGAAAACCGCCCGAAGCACGCATCTCGGCGGAATTTTGAGCAACAATTAAGTACGTTCGATTACCTTCGGCTCCCAGAACGGGCGCAGCAAGCGGGGAGAAATCCGCAGCCCCCTGAACAAGCGCGTTAACTTCAGAAAGCTTTTGGCGAGCCGGACCCATAATCTCCTCCAGCTGCGGCAACGCGAACTGCGGAAGAGACTCGACGGTCTCAGCGCATTCCGCGAGTGACGGAGCGGCGTCCCCCACCGCCTCGAACAGCTGGGTTGCTGCTGCCACGTTAATTGTCTTATCAGATGAAATGAGTTCCGCAGGAGGATTCGCCTCGAGAGCATCGAGCACGGGCACAAGAGCATCGGTGGCGACCTTGTCCAAGGAGCCGACGAGCGTGCGGGCAGATGTAATATCTTGGCCATAGACCGGCATGAGAGAGACCGCCGTCCAAAGCGGAGAATCAAGGCCGTCAGTCATTTCTCTTGTAAGGTCGGCGAGGCTTTGAGCCGCTTGGGAGGCGGAAGAAAAATCTTGCGCCTTAACCGAATCGGTAATGGCAGAAATTGCGGACATCGCGCCCGAGGCCTTTGCTTTGAGATTCTTGGCAGAGAAAAACGCGGACACGCCCACACCGGATATTGCGACGATCAGAACAAGGATTGCACCCAACAGAACAAAAGGAGCCTTCTTGCGATCCTTGCGCCGAGGGCCCTGAGCATGAGAGGAAGAGGACAGACCATAGACCGGCTTATAAGAAGAATCATAAGCATCGTGGACGCTGCTGGGAACATAAGGATTCCGAGGCTGAAGTGGCTCCGGATGCCGCTCTTCTTCCGTCTTAAAATGACGGCCTCGTGATTGGTTATCCACATCAGACATGCTGGATTATCCTCCTCAATGTCAGTCGCATTCGACTCTGTATTTTAGCCGAAGCCTTAAGCTGCCATCCTGACCCCGCAAAACTCTACTAAACTAACCACAGTGAACCATCGCACTGCCAAGCACCGGAGTGACACATGCCAAATCAAACGCCCGACATTTCCATCGTGGTCCCTTGCTACAACGAAGAAGCCAGCCTCCCCTTGTTTTTAAACGAACTGGCCCAAGTTGTCCGTAGCATGAGAGCCGCCAAGCCACTGGAATTTGAAGTAGTGCTCGTGGACGATGGCTCGAGCGACAGTACTCTTGCCATCATGAAGGAGCAGGCAAACGTCTGCTGCAATGATTATTGTATTAAATGGGTGTCATTTTCGCGTAACTTCGGTAAAGAGGCTGCACTCTACGCAGGACTGGAACACGCGACAGGAAATCTAGTAGCGACGATGGACGCCGACATGCAAGACCCCCCATCGCTGTTACCGGAAATGTATCGGATCTTGCAGGATGAGGATTGCGACAACGTCGCCACGCGCCGCACAACGCGCGAGGGCGAACCGCCGATTCGCTCCTGGTTCGCGCGTATGTTCTACCGCATCATCAACAAGATCTCCAAAGCCGACATCGTGGACGGAGCCCGTGATTTTCGCCTCATGAAGCGTCCGATGGTCGACGCCATCCTGTCCATGCGGGAATACAACCGCTTCTCCAAGGGCATCTACGGTTGGGTCGGCTTCAAGACCGTCTGGCTCCCCTACGTCAACGTCAACCGGGTTGCCGGCGAAACCAAATGGAGTTTCTTCTCACTTTTGCTGTACTCAATCGATGGGATCGTCGCATTCTCCACCGTGCCGCTGTCCATCGCCTCGGTCATGGGCACGCTCTTTTGCATCGTCGCCTTTTTCGCCTTGATTTTCATTGTCGTTCGGGCTCTGCTCTTTGGTGACCCCGTCGATGGATGGCCGTCGCTTGCCTCAATCATCATCTTTATTGGAGGGGTGCAGCTGCTGTGCTTGGGAATTATGGGTCAGTACCTTGCTAAGACGTACCTTGAGACCAAGAACCGCCCGCTCTACATCGTGAGGGAGTCAAACCTCGATGAATAGTGGTTTACATCACCCAGCCTCCGGCAATCGGCTGAAAACGACTCTCTTTTGGGCAGCCTGCCTAGCTTTGCCCGTTATGGTCCTGGTTGTCCTCTCCATATGGGGCGAAGTGTATCCCTTTGGACCGGAATCGTTCCTCACCGAGGACCTCAAATACCAGTACATCGACTTCTTCACCTGGTTTCGCCATGTGCTCACCGGCGAGGCGAATGTGTTCTACTCCTTCGCACAGGGCATGGGGTCCAACACCTGGGGACTGTACAGCTACTACCTTGCGAGCCCGTTCAACCTGATCATCCTGCTGTTTGACGAGGCGCACCTCACCTTGGCGATCTACGTGATCGTCGCCCTCAAGCTCGCGTGCATGAACACCGCGATGGCCTGGTATCTCCGTCGCCGCTTCACCCTGCAGCGCACCTGGGCGCTCGCGCTCGCCCTGTGCTACACCTGGTCCACTTGGACCGCGACCAACCTGCGCAATCCCCTGTGGCTCGACGCGTTGATCCTGCTGCCGCTCATGGCATGGAGCTGCCGGCAGCTGCTGCGCACGGGACGCTTTATCGGGCTTTCGCTCCTCGTGGCAGCCGATGTCATCACCTGCTGGTACATGGCCTACATCACGCTGCTCTTTTGCTGCCTGTTCGTGCTGTTCGAGCTCGCCGTCATGATATATGACGATGAGGTGCGCCCCGCGCGCTCGTGGATCGCGGGGCGGGCGGTGAGATTCACCGTGGCGATTCTTTTGGGGCTCGGCCTCTCCGCGTGGACGTTCGTCCCCACCGTACTTGCCATGATGGGCGGCGGCGCAAAAACCGCCGTTGGCATGTTCCAGACGTATCCGACGGCCCTCATCAGGGGATTTCTTCCCTTTGCATGGAATATCGACCACGCACCCCAGTTTTATACGGGCCTGATCCCCCTTGTGTTGGCGATCTCCATGCTGTTTGAGAAGCGCATCGACAAGAGGCTTCGCGCGCTGACGCTCGTGTTCGCCGGGTTCCTCGTCGTGAGCTCGGTGCTAGGGCCGCTCATGTACGTCTGGTGCGGCTTCCGCCAGCCCAACGGGTTCTACTGCCGCATCGCTTTCCTGTTGAGCTTTTTGGAGATTTGGGCAGCGGCGTTCCTTCTCATGAGACGGGCCGCTTGCCGCGCCGAAGGTTCGAACACCCGCACCGTCTCGTGGACCGAGGCGGGCGGGCGGTCAGCATGCGCCGCCCCCATCGCGCGCAAGCTCGCACCGTTTGGTACGCTCGTGCTCGTCCTCGCGGACCTCGGCTTCAACGCCCACGTGTGCTGGAACCAGCTCTACATCAACTACCCGCAAGACACGCATGACACGTATGTCAACGATGCCGACACGCAGGTACGCGAGCTCAAGCAACTCGACGCGGACGCCTTCTACCGGGTCGATAAGACATACAACCGTGCCGGCGCCGCGTTCAACGAGGGCATATCGCACGGATTCAACCAGCTGTCGACGTACTCCTCGGCAAACAACCCCCAGGCCGTCGCGTTTCTCAACTCGCTGGGCTACAGCTCCGAAGGGGAGTTCTCGAGCGTCTACGCCGCCCCCAACCTCGTCATGGACAGCCTGCTGGGCGTGCGGTATATAGGAACGTGGAGCAAACCGGTCGCATCGACTGAGACGACGCTGCCCCATTCGAATGTCACCTCGCCCGTGTATTACAATCCCCACGCGCTCTCGCTGGGCTATCCGTGCGCGAATGGTACAAACAGCGAGTCGACGCTCCAGGGCGACGACCCCTTTGAGCGCCAAAACGCCCTGTTCGCGGAACTGACGGGAATCGACAGGCCGCTGTACACGCAGCTCCAGGGTGTCGAGCAGGCAAGATCGGATGCGAGCATCACCTGGGCCGTCAAGCTGCCCGCGCACACCATCGGTTACACCTACGCGCAAACCGGCGTTGAGTCCGACTGGTCCCAAAGCGTCGGCCTGATCGTTGGCGGCGAGATGATCAGCAGCGAGGCGACGCGCTTCTCGCACAACGTTCGCGCCTTTGGGGAGTCCGGCGACGAGAGCACCCAGCATGAAATCAGCATGGTGCAGGGCTCTCCTGAGACCCAGCTTCCCCCCAAGAGCCAATGCCTGTTCTATGCGCTGAACATCGACGTGTTTGAGGAGGGCATCGAGCGGCTGCAATCGCGACAGTTTACCCCTGACGTGTTTGAAGACGGGCATGTCGAGGGCGTATACAACGCGGAAAAGCAGACCGATCTTGTGCTGTCCATCCCGTATGACAAAGGCTGGAGCGCAATAATCGACGGCAAGGAGGTCGCGCTCTCCCCTGCCTTCGGCGGCGGAATGTCGCAAATCCAGGTTCCCGAGGGCTCTCACCGTATTGAGATGCGCTTTCAGTCGCCCGGCTTTACGGTCGGGTGCGCGGCGAGCATCGCCGCACTGGCGGCATGTCTTGTCGTGGCAAGGGTGCAGAAGCGAGGCGGGCAGACCCGTTAACGCCTGCCCGTCAGCTTAAACCGCGCGCGCTTGGCGACGCCACATGCGCCAAGCGTGCGCAGCGACAGCCAGAATTCACGGGCGGCGTATGCGGTGTGCGCCAATGACGACGTGACGCGAGCGTCAAGCCCAAGCGTCTCGCAGAACAAGCGCTTGTGCTTTGGAGAGATCTTAACGCTCGATAGCACTATGTCTTTATCCATGGCGGAGAACATGGATCGCATGCCTTCCAGCACGACCGGGTTGTCAGCGCCGTCGTCGTACATAGCGCCGTCTAGATATCTGAATCCCCGGATATAGTGGGACTCGATAATCGCACTGTCGCGCACGCCGATTCGCTGCATGCAGCCGAGCATGTCGAGCCAACGATCAAACGGGAGGCGAATCGCCGCATTGGTTGCATGGTTGCGGGTTGAGCCGGGCAGGTCGGCTCGATAGCAGTAGTAGGCCTTATTTAAATAGACGATCGACTGGGCCTGACATAACGTGTCGATGAGAAACGGGTTGTCCGCCCAGCCAGCCCCGGGGTATTCAGGAAAGCGAATATGATGCTCGCGGAGGAAATCAATCCTATATATGGCTGACCATATCGCAGGATGATGTTCTATAAGCACTGGATGCTCCGACAAGGTGAAGGGACCAAAAGACGCCCCCATGCGCACCGTCAACGGACACCTTGTGCGCGTTTGCTCAGAGTCCGATCGATCCCAATCATTGATGTTCCACCAGGGGGTCTTAATGACATCGATCGCCTCGTCATATGTGCTGGCAAAAGAAAGCATGTCGGCATACATGCCCGGTTCAATCCAGTCGTCAGGCTCCACGATTGCGAGCCACTCCCCGTGAGCCTCGTCCATGCCACGGTTGCACCCGGCACCGTATCCAGCGTTTTCCTTGTCGATGATACGAATACGATCATCCAGGGCGGCGTGCTTTGCAACAATTGCAAGCGAGTCGTCGGTGCTTCCGTCATTGATGCAGATAATCTCAAGATTGCTATATGCCTGTTCCCTAATGCTGCTTAAGCACTGATCGAGATACTTCTCCGCGTTGTAAATCGGCACAATGACCGAGACGAGTTGATTGGCTTGAGTCGCTTGCATCTTTCCGCCTTCGCATCGAGCGAACATACTGTCCAATTGGTCTCATTATGATAAAACGAGCACCACCCAAATACTCGAACTATTTGAGAGTCTCGCACCCAACTGAATCAGGGATCTCCACATATTCTTTACTTCGCTGGCGCTTTTGGCGAAGACTGATTAGCGAGCTCCAGTCGACTCAATTCGTTCTTGATGTCCATGGACCAGCATCGATAAAGAGCGATTACCAACGCAGTTTGCATCACATCGAGAAGCCCGATGTTCAACCATATATCCATAAAAGGCGACCCACGCCTCTCAAAGGGAACTGGGTCGCCTCAAGCAATTTAACGGATACCCCGAATCGCGCGAATAATACTTTTACCAAGCTCTCGACGAGCTGATCCCAACGGCGCGATAGGGTCAACAATCTTACGAAGAGGACTTCTGGGGGATAGGGCAGGCTCATGTATGAGGTAATCAGGTAGGCGGCCAGAACGATTACCCGCAATCGAATGCTGGAGAAGGGACTCATAAAATGGCGTCTCGCGTGCGTAGCGCCAATAGAGCTCACCACGATCACATCCCGCCAGCTTCCAAGGTTTCTCGAAACCAGCGTAGTGAACGATCTTTTCGTTGGAACGGGACTCAATGAACGCATCAAACATGTAGGCTGGAGCAAAGGTAAAAACCTTATTGATACGGCCAAAGCAGTCGATCATGACGTTCCAGCTGTAATCGAGATATACGACCTCTCCCTCACAATGCGCGTTCAAGACGTCCTGATCGTTGTAGATGAATCGGTCGTCGGAGGCGAACTCAAGCCATTCCTCCATCGTGTGACGCGAGCGCATGGCCCTCGTGTTCAAGACGAGGACTCCGGCCTGGAAATAGCTATAGGGGTCTTTCATGCCAAGGATCTCCTTGGCATAGGCGAGGCGATCGCCACGCTTCATATTAACGTTGGCGACAAAATCGATATCGTGCGCGGCGGCCAGCAGCGAATCGCCCAGATCGGTAGCGAAGAGCTCGGAGACATCCCCCCTGATGATCAAGTCGGAATCGAGATACAGAACCTTGTCGTAATACGGCAGCAGATCTTGAATCAAGAAGCGATAATACGTCTCGACGCTGATGTGCGGGTTATTCGTCGTGAGGTTATATTTCTCGATAACCTGCGAGACATCACAGAAGCCAAGGTTGACGTTGTCGTAACTTGAGAAGAATTCGCGCATGATCGCCTGGTTCGCACCGGAGATGTCACGATGCAAGACGGTGATATCGTAGCGATAGTTGTTCGAGGCGTTCGACAGCATCGAGTAAATTGTCGTAGTGAGCATCGGCACGTAGTTGTTATCCGATGCGAAGACCACGGGAACGATCTGGCGAAGGTCGTCGAGGCGCACGGGCATCTTGAGTCCCGGTTTATAATCAGGCTCCTGGAAATGGACACACTGCAGGCGTTTAATCGACAATTCCGGATGCATGCGCTGTTGATGGAGCAGGTAGATGTTGAGAAGCCGCTCAGACAGATGGCCAGGGGTGCGGACGCCCTCACGGCTGTACTTGCTCATATCGGTGGTGTTCACGAATTCTTCGAGAAGCGGGAAGAGCCACTCGCAATAAGCGCGGAAGATATCGCGCCTCATGATAAACATGTTGCAGAAACAGCCCGTATGACCGGAGAGGAACGCGCGGGCGTCCTGGGAGTACTCGGGGTGACGCCTTACCAGTATGTCGACGACACGGTCGAGATCTTCGACGTAGAGATGGTCGGCGGCATCATACTGGGAACGCAGCGTCGCTTCGGGACCCATGTAGGAACGAATATCTTGGACCACCGTGGTCGCGATGTCGACACCCTCGAGCGCCTTGTAGATCGACGCGTCATCCAAATGGTACTTTGCCTGGGAAACCTGGTCGATGCGGCCATCCATGATCTCGCCATACGAATTCTGCTCATGGAGCTCGGGGGAGAAATCGAAGTAGCGACGGTAATGGCAGAAACCGATATAGGGTGCATCGATGTTCTTCCACGCCCAATACTGAGTCGTGAGCTCGCAATACATGGAATTGAGCGTGGAGATGTTCTCACCCTCGTCATCATGCAGAGCCCAATCGTAGCGCATGTCGCGCATGGAGCAACCGACCTGTACCGGCTGCAGGACTTTACTATCGAAAAGGTCGACGCGCTTATGGGTGGAAACAAAGATGCGAACGTCTTGTTCATCGAAAGTGCGTAGCCTGGTGCGACGGCGCAAATCGTCGATATGCCCATGGGCGGCGTTGTAAAACGCCTGATACCGGCGTGAATGCGCCGCCTCGTTGCCCGCAAGCTCCCGAGCGGCCTCGTACCACTCGAGGAACGACGCGCCCTCGTCCAGGGACTCATCCGCCTCCCATGCGGAGTACGCAGCATCGCGGGCGAGACGCATCAACTGGACAGCGCAAGCGATATACGAGGAGCGGACGCCAGCCGCACGCGCCGCTTCGACCTTATCGCAGTCCGCGACACGATTCGACCAGTCATTGAACAGCAAGTCGAAAAGCTTCCAACGAGCACCATCGGAGCATTCCTTGGCAACGGTCGTGCCCATACGCTCCGCATGATTTTTGATTGCGCAGACGGAGGACCAGAACTCATGAGCATCCTCGGCAAAGTCCTCGATAGAAAGCGAGGAGCCCGAATTGACCCCGCGGCCATAGTTGTAGAGCAGTCCAACGATATCGTTCCGCGTGACCGAACGGGTCGCCATGGCAAGCGTTACGAAGCTCTCATACGCATCCTCGGCACGGCCCAAATCAGCCCCGGTCATGGAATCGAACGCGCGCTTCAACAGCGGCGTCGCAAATGCACGTTGTGTGAAACGCCAATCCTGTCGATAACCTCCCGCGCCCGGAGAGAAGACGGCGCGCATGATGCCCTCACCAGTCAACTCCTCGAGAGGCGCGTTAATATAGCTCTCGAACTGACTGGCCTCGGAAGTCCCTACGCCGCAGTCCTCCACCTTGATACCAAAATGCAGCAAATCAACAGGATTCGCCCGAAGGGCGGAATCCAGCTTCGTAAGAAAGCCAGGAAGGAATTCATCATCTGAATCAAGAAACACGGTGTAGTCGCCAGTAGCAAGCTCAACACCCTCAGCGCGCGTGCGGTGCAGCCCGCGGTTGTCGGCGCGATTGACAGCGATCACACGGGCATCACTAGAAGCGATCCGATTCAGAAGCATGCAGGTATCATCGGTGCTACCGTCGTTGATAACGATGAGCTCGATATCGCGGAAATCCTGAGACAAAACACTCTTAACGCAGGCATCCAAATAGCAAGCGTTGTTATACGAGGGGATGCAAACAGAAAAACGTGGCACAAAAGCCTCCCATTACTGACATTGTTACTTAAATAATACCTTCCAGAAGGCGAGCTCAACGAATCTTCTTGACTAGACGGCAGAGCACGTGATGCAGCAATGTCTCCGATTCATCGCCCTCAGCCTTTGATTGAGGAAAAAACTCTGCCTTAAGCTCTTGCTCACGAAGCCCAAGATCGCGAATATGGCCCGCCGCAACATCGCGATACTCTTGATACAGCCGATACGCCGCGTCCGATGTCGCAGTGACACCAGCTACCTCAACCGCATGCTCTGCCCATGCATACCACGCGAGAAACCGTCTGTTGTCACCTGGAACACCCCCAGCATCCCAGACGGCGTACGCCTCATCGCGAACGAGTCTCATAACTTGCGCCGCTGTGGGAACGACCCCGAAAGCGCTGGACGCCTGCTCGAAGACCTCCTGAGAAAGGACAGGGTCGTCGCGAACGTCCCACTGGGCAAAAAGGAGCTCTCCTAGACGGCTAGAGAACCCGTCCGCCGCATCGAGCGCCACACGAGCGAGAAGCGGATCGCACTGTCCTTCAAGCTGCTCGGCGAGTTGACGGGAGACCCGGGACACCAGGCCAAAGGAGGCGGCGACCCGCGACCACAATGGCAACGAGAACGATTTGCCCCCGGTCGCCCCGGTGCCATAGTTATAACGGTAGCCCTTGATGTCGTTCGCGATCACTGGGCGGCTGGTGTGCAAAGCTATTGCGAAGTGCTCGAGGCCGTCCTCTGCGAAACCAATGCGCTCATAGGGAAGAGATTCAAAAGCCCGTTTCACGGTGGACGCGGCAAAAACGCGCTGCGTGACACGCCAATCAAGCTGATACCCACCCTCGAGCGTATACGCGAGCGAAAGGATATCGGTACGGTCTGCGACGTGCAGCCGGGCGTTCGCCTGCGATTCCATGTCAGTGACCTCAGCGGCATCGATCGCAAAAGACGCAACGATTTCCATACCGAAATGAAGGTAATCAGAATTCGTCCGAGCCAGGCGCTCGTCCAGCGCCGTCAACGTCCCCGGCAGCAACTTGTCATCAGAGTCGAGAAACAAGATGTAGTCACCGCGAGCGCGCTCGACGGCTGCAGCTCGGGCGCAATGAGTCCCTTGGTTTTCTGACAACATGACAGGCACCACGCGCCGGTCATGGACAGAAGCGTCCATCAAGATGGACTCAGTCGCATCGATGCTGCCGTCGTTGGCGACCACGACTTCGAAATCCTCGAAATCCTGAGAAAACAAGCTTGAAAGGCAGTCGGAGAGATAGTCCCCGTCGTTGTATGAAGCTATGCAGATAGAGAATCGGGGCACGAAAACCCTCCAGGCTGAACGACTTCATAAAGATGAAGAACGAGATGATGACATCGCCATTGTACTAGACCGCTGACAATTGACAGATGCGCGGTGAACCACTGCGCCTCTCCGCACATGAACCGAATAGAGTAATCGAGCGTCGACTCAGAGGAGCCATGGAATTCATCAACCGACTCATGCAGCCACCCCTACCAGCTGATCATTTCAAGCGCACATTCATCGACTCAAACAAGATACCCGGATGAACATGGATCTCGCATCGAAAAAGCGTGCAGCGATTGCCGGCACGCATTGAGCGGCCAACGAAACCAAAGCGCGGTTTGAATTTGAAAAACACGACGCCCAATACGTGAACCTCGAAATTGCGACGTTGCAGGCGTTCCTCGAGCTCGGGAGAGATCCTTGTAAATGAGCACGAGCGAGGACCTCGGTGAGTCGAAATTCGCACGGAAACTCAAAGTCGTCAACACGGGATGCGAAACCTTTCGCTGCGTGGCCTCCTACCCATCGAGACACTAAAGCAACGCAGGGTCTACATGGATAAGGTCGAGCCCTGTCACAATCTAGCCTACGCGAGCAACGGGCTGTAGCAGTTTCGCTCCGACCGCATGCAAACAGCATCCCGGCGAGAAAAGGACGGACGAGAAGGTGGCCGCCTCATCGCGATCGACTTCGTCGCGCTCCGCATCGAATCCACGCGCGGGCACTACCCCGCGGCTCTCACCGACCCATGCTGTGCAGACGCCGACCACCACATCCAACTCGCACCCTTCATCAAACTTCGCCATGAAGGACATCGCTATCACCACGGACTTCTCGACCAGATCGCGGCAAACGACACGCTGACGGATCATATCGAAATCACGGACGGCGAGACGGGCCTATCGAAGCCTGCGCTCACAAGCTGAGATATCTACCTCTCGTGCAAACGTCATTCCGCACTCATCGCGAGCATCTTGGGCATCCCAGGATCTTACGCATGCGCAGCGAGTTATGCACATTATCCGAACACGATGCGCTATCTGGCGGAAACCTGCCGTTATCCGGATCATCCCATCGAAGACAGGGAGCTCGAGATCGATGTCACCGCCATAGTGGCAACCAGCATTGAGCAGCGCAACCATCCCATCGTACCAGAGGAGATCCTCAACCCAACCGACGTTTGGCTGGGCGCGATCAAGGAGCCCTGCCGCTAAAGCAAAGAGCGGGCGGGCCGATCGACCCGCCCGCATCCCCTTTCACGCGGATCGCGATGTCATCCGCGTGAAACCGCAAAGGCAGCAGGATCACGCAACAGCTCGAGCATAAGAGCCCAGTCACCAGGCTCGAATCTAGATTCATCGAGCTCCCCGTTTTCAAAGGGGATTCGGAACTCATTGGCCCAACGCTCGGCAAATTCTAGATGGTGCGCTGCGAAAATACGGTCGTAATTCCACCGATATGTACTGAACTGCTGTCCAAAGAGGTCACAGAGGAAGGCAGCAGATCGAGCGGGATCGGCACGACAGAACTCCAGAGCGCACGCGAATTCACCGCAAACCTCGAACACCTTGTTGTCCGACTTCACCGAGGATTCGACACGGTCAACGCGGTAGTGTAGATACGCTGCATCGACAAGGCGCACACGCCGTGCGGCCATCCAGGAGCGCAGCGTAAACGAGGTGTCCTGAAACGATGCCCCCGGCGTCTCGATAAAGCTGATGCCGTTCTCCTCGAGCATCGAGCGCTTGTAGATTGCCGCCCAGATCGAGGGCACCGTCCGCAGAATCTGGGGATAGCGGCGGGGATCAATGACGCATCCGTGTGGAAACGATGCAAACGGGAACGAACGGACATCAGCACCGTCATATTCAAAGTAATCAGCCTTCACAATATCGAGCATCCCGAACCGAGAGCGCGCAACGAGCTCCTCGAATGCATCGGGAGAGACGAAGTCATCCGACTCGACGATACCGATGTAATGGCCGCGCGCGGCGCGCATTCCACAGTTCATCGACGCCCCATAGCCCGAGTTCCTTTTGTCTATAATCTGGAATCGGTCGTCGCGTGCGGCATACCGCTGAGCAATCTCGAGTGAAGAATCGGTCGACCCATCGTTTATGCAGATGAATTCGATATCCTTCAGCGTCTGCGCTTCAAGACTATCGAGGCATTTCGGCAAATAACGTTCGACATTATAGAAGGGCACAAGAACTGATACGCGTGGCTTTTTCATCTTTCACCTAACCATTGCGTTCAAAACGGGCACAAAGCCCGTTGGCGACATTCTTAACAGCGACCAGAAGAAGCCCGAACATCACAGAGACCAGGACGACGACCGGGGGCCTGACGCCAAGATCCCATATAACGCTATGGGGCACATAGACATCAAGCATGTTGATGACGAGCATATGGATCAGGTATACGTACAGCGTGACGGAGGAAAGCAAGCGAAAGCCTGCGCTGCGGAATACACCGCATTTCTGGAACCACGGCTCGGCGCCCTTCAGCAGCCCGAAGACCGCGCAGGAATAGCAGGCGCAGAACACGTGCTGGATATTCAGGTAGAAGTTGTCAAAGTCTGCAAATTCGCCCGAAGCAACCGTATGGCCGATATTGGTCTTCAAGGTCATGCCGACCATGATGGCAAGCGACCCAACGATGACGAGAGCCGAGACGCCACGTGCCCTCCTATCGATCTCGACATGATGTTGGACGTAATACCCAAGTAGATAGAAGAAGATGGGTCCTGTAAGATACGGAATGGCAAAGAGACTCAGCAACGTATGCGTCGGCGCGAACCGGTTGATCAACGGAATGACGGCTGTCGAGACGAAGCTGAGCGCGAGCAGATAGCGGAGGAGCTGCTTATTCCGCGCGGCGTAGGATAACAGCGGGGTCACTAGATAGAGCCCTATAATCGAATAGATGAACCAATAGACATCGCAGATCTGATTCGTCAGCAGCTCACTTACGAAGTCCGAGACACTTGGCTCGCGAGCCGAAAGGCCGAATGCGCCCGGCGCGCAGCAGGAAAGCACGTAATAGAGCAAGCTGAACTCCACCAGTGGAACGACCACACGCTTCAGACGCTTTTTCAAAAATGTCTTCGTGTCGTACTTCTCGCGATAGCTGAGCAGATTCGCGCCGCTCATCATGAAGAAGACAGGAACGGCAAAACTGAACAGCGACTGGACGATAACGGACAGGAACCACAGAAGGTTGCCCTCGTTCAAAAAGACAACGGTTGAGCAGTGGAGATAGACCACCGCCATACAGGATAAGATGCTCAGCACATCCATATAGATTGTTCGACGCGCCATCATGCTCTCCAGACTCGAGGCGTCCCAATAACTCGGCGGGGCGATCGTCGAGGCGATTGTCCCGCGCGTATCATCACATCAGCTCGTACAGCTTGTTCTCCCCATCATCGAGCACGAGCTTGAAATGCGGATCCGACGGATCAATTTTATCGAAGGTGGTCCAATGCACGAAGGGATACAGGGTATAGGGAGACCACAACGTATGCTCCTGGAACGGTTTGAAGTTCGAGGTGCCCATCACAAGGACATAGCGCGCACCAGTGCGCGCAACCGCTTCCTGGACGCAAGAGTTCGATCCGTACTGGTGAATTTTGCTATGAAGCACAATCGAGTCGCTCGATTCATCGTCCAGCATGAACGATTTATAGTAGACGTTGACGTCATAAAGGGAGTAGCCGAAAACCGAACCATCGAAGGGGTTGTTGAAGACAATGTCATCGCCGGTGACCTCGGCAACACGCTTGAGAAACGCGCTCTCATCAAACGTCAGCAGCTTGTTTTTCGTCTGCTTGTTCTCAGCGGTCAGCTCCGCATACGCCTCATGGAACGCTCCCTGGGGATAGCCGTAATTCGGAAACATGACGTTCGCATAGGATACGGCAACGCCGAACAGGATCGCCACGCTGAAATGCGCGGCGCGAGGTGCCTTAACCCTTTCGGGAAGAGCACGATAGAGTGCATCGGTCAGCGAACCCAGCCCCAACGAGGCCAACGGAACCGCCAGCAAGGCGACCGACGCCGCCGTGCGATGGGGGTCCGTATACCAAAAACCGGCAAGCAACTGCTTGAGCGGACCTTCCATGGTGATTCCCACAACGTAGATTGCGCCCATAATGGCATAACTCACGGCTAACCAACGGTCGTCCCGCCTGAAAGCGAGCAGGAATCCTACTGCGACGAGCGCAGCGGCCAGATACTGGGGCAGGTCGCGGCGCAATGCGAGGCTCAGCAGAGTCCAAATTCCGTACGGGACAGAATACAGACTCTCCCAGTTGAAGGTGACGACCGATTCGAATGCAGGCAGCTTGAAGCAGACGATCCAAATGGCAACGGTGAAAAGGGCGAAGGCGAGGGCCGCGGCAACACCGGCCCCCTTAGATGCGAACGCGCCGCCCTTGACCGCGCGCGAGGCGAACCCAAAGAGAGCGTGGCAGCAGAACGGAGCGAGGAAGACCGCAAGCAAAAAGACCGTATTGGGCTGCAATGCGGCCAAAGCGATGGATGCGACTACGAAATGGAAGGCATACAGCAACCGTTGCCCAACCGGTCTTGCCGGGGACCAGGTCGAGATGAACAGAAACGCGACCTGGGGGGCGCAACACATCGAAGCCATGTTCGGATAGAGTGGACCGTAGAGCAGCAAGCCAAACGGAAAGGCTACGAACATCATTGACGTGAACGCACCTGCAAGAATGATGCCCCGCCTTTGCCGGAACAATACCGAATGCAGCAGATACGATCCCACAGGATATACGAACGCCATGAAGGCGAGGAGCGACGCGTTCTCAGCAGCGGTGACGGAATAATCGAACAAATCGACGCCCAAAGCGGCGAAAAGCGTGAACGCGGCGGGATAGAAACCTCGGTTATCCGGCGTGGGACACGACTCTATCGGGAGATCGAGCGGATAGTATCCCGTATTGAGAATGGAATACTGCCCGTCTACAGCCATCGTCTCGATACGGCCCATGTGCGCGAGATTATCGGAATACTGAACGAAGGATTCTGGGCCATCGAGCGGCACGACGAAGATGACCGTCGATACCAGGAAGCCGATAACGACGTAGAGCGGTAATTCCGACAAGTGAGCTCCCCAGCGGTCGACGCGCGAACTCGTGAGAGACGAGCGCAGGCGGCCGCCAAGGCCAGCGGACAGACAGCGCGAGACAGTGTATGCGCGTGGCAGCGTGCTATATTCGCAGGGAGCGTCGACTTGAGACCCTTCAGACGCGAAATGGGTCCCCGAAAGGGACTGCGCCGCCGTAGTCGCTACGGGCCCCTTGCGCGAGCGGACACAGCGAAAGGCGACGGCAACCAGACCGGCAACGGCGCAAACCACCGCAAGTGACGCAACCATCACGGTGGCAGAAACGCGAGCACCGAGAACATCGTAGAAGATGCCAATGGCACACAGGACCGTGATGGAAACCAAGGGGGCGACACCGATGGATACCGGGGTCGAAAACCCGAAGGATCGCAAAGACAGCATCGGGATCAGCAGCACCGCGATATCGAAAGCAACGAGCATAAAAAATGCGAACCAGGACAAACCCATCACCATACACAGACGATACACAGACGAAGAACGAAACGAACAAGTTGCAGAATTATAGAACAGGAGGCTCGCAAGCCCGGAACGCCGCGAGCAGCTGATCGGCTGTCGAGGCCCATGAGCAGGAGACGCGAACATGAGCGTACGTGCGCTCCCCCATCAAAGCGAGCTCGGAGCGTGCGCCGGACATGCCCCGAAGCGTCTCGGCGAGCTCGGCCGCATCGGCTTTCCTGAGGATATGGCCGCAGGATTCGTCGGGTATCACCTCAAACGCACCCCCCACATCCGTAACTACGCTCGGGGTTCCACAAGCCGATGCCTCGAGTAGCGAGGTTGAAAAACCCTCAGAGCGGGTCGGCAGACAGAATACGTCGGACTGGAGCAGAAGCGCAGCGATGTCGCCGCTATCAAGACGGCCGGCAAGGTGAACGTTGTCCAACCCGCACCCCTCCACCTCCGAGCGCAGCGGGCCATCGCCGGCAACGACCAGATGAGGAATTCCGTCGTCGCCGTCCTTTGAAACACCGGCGTAGTCCTGAAGAAGCTTGAAGGCCTCGAGCAAGACGAAGATGCCTTTCTCGGGTATCAGGCGCCCCGTGAACGCCGCCATCATGGATTCGCGCGGAATGGCGAAATCGGAACGAAAGTCGCGCGAGGACGCCTGGGCACGGTACGCATCCGCGTCGATCGAGTTGCTGATGATACCCCTAGCCTCGATACCGAAATGACGCAGCCAATCGCAGCTCTTACGAGAGATACCGTAAAAATCGACACCTTGACGCTTGAGCAGCGCCGTAACAGCATCCTCGTAACGCGCTATCACGGCATCGGCAAAGCTGCTCCCCAAAGTGAGGTAGGCCGAGCCATGATCGAGGACAATGGGGCGAAGACCGCGACGACGCGCAAATGCGGTACCGAGAAGGGAGTGGATGTAAAATCGCGTATTCACGAGAACGCCGTCGAACGCCATCGAATCGAGTGCAGAGACGATGGACCTGAAGCAAGCATTCTTGATGGGGACGGGATAACGGCCACCTAGAAGCGACATACAGGGGAAGCGAAATACCTCAATATGGCCCGTGCGACCATCCGGCGGCGATCCGTCGAGAGCCTCACGGCCATCGGCCGCAGCAACGCCCCGCACGTCGATGAGCTCATGGGGGCCCAGGTCGCCCGTATCGTTCGTCACGATGACGACCCGATGCCCCCTGTGCGCAAGCTCCATCGCAAGACTTTGCGTAAAGCGCTCAACACCACCCATGCTTGGTGCATACAGTGCAGAGAATATGCAGAAAGCCGACAAAGAGACCCCATTTCCGGTGAATTGAAACGATTCGCGAATAAAGAGATGCACGCTTCTGCGCTTTTGCATATGGTACACCCGCACATCGACATTCTGCCGTATCATATAATACTGCGCTTTACGGAATATTAAAAAAAGGATTGCATTAGGAATGTCAACGCTCGTCATCATCCCCGCATACAACGAAGAGGAATCGATAATAGCCACGGTCGAAGAGCTTCGTGAACAAGCGCCCCAATACGATTACGTGATCATCAACGACGGGTCGCGCGACCGGACCTCCGAACTGTGTCGCGCGCGCGGATACGACATCATTGACCTTCCCGCAAACCTCGGCCTAACCGGCGCTTTCCAGACGGGAATGAAATACGCCCACCGCCACGGCTACGACCATGCGATCCAGTTCGATGCGGACGGCCAGCACATCCCTGTCTATATCGAGAACCTCGTCCGCGATATGGAGCAGACGGGCGCCGACGTCGTTATCGGCTCACGATTCGTCACACAGAACAAGCCCGCCTCGCTCAGGATGCTGGGATCGAACCTTATTTCTGCGCTCATACGCCTTACCACCGGAAAGCTCATCAAGGACCCCACTTCGGGCATGCGTATCTACAACCGCTCGGTAATCGAGCTGTTCGCCAGCCGCGACGACCTATCGCCCGAGCCCGATACGCTTGCGTTCCTTATCAAGCGCTGCGGTATGGACGTGGTCGAGCGCCAGGTTTCCATGCGTGACAGACATGCCGGTGAGAGCTATCTCACCCTGTCCAAATCGATCAGCTATATGTCCGTCGCCTGCTCCAGCATCCTGCTCTCACTCTGGTTTAGGAGGTAGCATGTCTCTCGCCCTCAGAATCTTCCTTTTTGCAAACGCCGTCGTTGTCCTGTTATTCGTAGCGAAGCAGATCAAGAAATCGGCATTCGAGACCGCTGACGCACTGTATTGGTTCGTCTTGAGCTCCAGTCTGGTCGTGCTCGCCGCCTTCCCCGAGATCGCATTCTTCTTCTCCAACATGCTTGGGTTCCAGTCGCCATCGAACTTCATCTTTCTCGCGATGATCGCCCTGCTACTCATCAGAGACTTCAGGCTGCAGAGCGACCTCATTAGGCTGCGCCGCAAGGTAACGGCACTCACGCAGGAGATTGCGCTGCGGGAGCATGATAGCGAGCACCAGGCATCCTGGAAGAAGACCAAGTGACGGTAATGACCCAACCGAGCAGCAGCCAGAACAAGATCCCAGCTATCAAAACGGGAGCGTAGGATCATCGCAATCGCCTCCTAGCTTTGGCAGTCCTCGCCCGGCCTTTGCCTAGACGACGAAGCCCCGTCCGTCGATCGAATCAACTTGTCGCCGACGTGGAGGTCGCGGCCCCCTTCGGCGCTAAACGCAGGCATCACGGGAAAAACGGTGCTCACAGGCCTGGCAAAAGTCTAGACCGTAGGTGATGGCTGACTCGGATGGAGCAAGAATCACGACACTCCACTCGTCATGCCGGCTCGCCCCCTCAATGGCAACAGGGGCACGACGCCTGGAAGCGTCGAACCCCGATGTAACTCAGACCGACGAGCGGACTCTGAAAAGCAAAGAAAAACCGCTACTCGCTCGACCAGCTGGTCCCATCCGGGAATCGCAGCAGCAGCGGGAGATGCGTGCGACGGTTCTCAAGTTCGGGCAGCTTTTTCCAATCACCGTACATCTGAACGAGATAGCGCTCCCATTCTCGCGGAACCGGAAGATCAATCCCCTCAAACGAAAGAGTTGAGACGGGAAGTAAATCCCCCACCCGATACCCTTGAACATTGGGCCATGCCAACTCCAGCACGACATCGTCTGGATGCAACTCCCTCCTCACGATGGCACGATCGAATCGCCGCTTGATGCCCTCACGAGAGAAGATGCCCTTTACAAGGTAATGAACCGCGCGACAGCCCACTGCCTCGATGCGACCTAACCCCCCTCCATGCGGAACGACAATGGTCTTCGAATGCCAAAGGTACGAAGCGGACTGCCATAGTTTCGCCGTGCGACGCTGCTTCGCCTCAATGCGCTCATCCGGCTCAAGAAAGTCATAGGGAAAGATATCGACGAAGATACCCTGGTCGCAGCCCGCCTCCTGGGTCTCCCTTGTCGCGAACACGGTACCATCGCGGTAGACCTTCGCAAACATCCCCGCGAAACCGGGGGTGTTGCCGAACGTATGAAGCGAGTACCCATCGGGAAGATGGCCCCGTGCGACCTCGATGAAGCGATCGAAATCAGATCGGAGCATCGCGATGTCGATGTCGTCGTCCCACGGGATAAAGCCCTGATGCCGAGCGGCCCCCAGTAGCGTTCCCGCATCGATGAACCAGGCGATACCGTGCTCATCGCAGAGTGCGGCGATTGTTTTGAGAATTTCAAGCTCGTTGAGCTGTAGCTTCTTCAGCGCTTCATCCTTATTCACACTTACTCCTTATGCATCGACCGTACGTTGACGCAGCTCGCGAAGACCGTGCGCGATCCGCCAGCAAGAGAGTATGACGGCGACGCAGTATGCAAACGCGATGGAATAGCTCACACCGTTCATTCCACATGCATCTACGAGCACAACCGAGGCAGGCAGCGAGATGGCGCACCCTGCAAGATTGGCGATGAGCGTCCCCCTCATATCCCTCATCGCAATCAAAAGGTCCGTCACGAACGCGATGCATGCCGCGAAGGCAGAGCTCGCCAAACCCGCATACATCAAGAATCCGTATTCGGCGATTGCGCTACCGAAGACCAGTCGCAAAAATGCGTCACCGAACAGAAGAAAAAGGATACCCCCGCCAATAAAGATAACTGCAAACGAGCAGAACACCCGTACCAGAAGCTTTACGAAGCCCGTCAAATCCCCTCGATCAAGCTTGGAGGCAAAAATGCCCAGAAGCGGGGCGTAGACATAGGAAGAGCATGCCTGGATCAGCACGATGGGCGTGCACACCGTAGCGTAGATGCCAAGGGCCGACTCCCCCTCCGTCATGCCGAGGTATTGCCTGGCCACGGTCACGACCAGTGAGCAAGCGACAGTACCAAGCACCGCGGGGAAGCATTCGACGAGCAGGCGCCGCACACCGTTCCCGGAGAACACGGGAACCACCGACGATAGGCTTCCCGCGCGGCGAAGATCGTAGGACATGACGGGGAGCGTCGAGACGATCATGGCGGCGATAGCGATTTCAAGGTTGTTGGTGAAATACAACGCGAGCGCAAACGACAGGGTGAACAGTATACTGCGGGCAAGCATCGATTTACCGCAGTAGTCCATACGCGCATGTTGCTGGTCGATTCCGTGAAGGACATCGATGAACAAATCGATGAATCTGAACGCGCTATACAGGCAGATGGCGAGATAGGCGTTCGCAGGACAGGTGGCAACCATATAGCCTATGGTAAGCAGCGCTGCCAACCCGATGGTTACAATGCGAAAACCGACGTATTCTCCGCTGGAAGTCTTCTCATGGATGTCGGATACCTGATACGAGCGAATCTTATAGAGAGCCACGGGGGCAAAGACGTTCGAGACGGCCATGGCGAGCGCCAGCACGCCGGCCGCGTCATATCCCGTTGTAAGGCGCACGATCAGGACCGTCGTGAGCCACTGACAGCCCGAATAGAAGAGCGAACCGATGGAGTTCCAGGCCATATTGGCTTTTACAGAAAGCTCGGAACCCAAGCCATCCCCCAAACAAACGCGTTGAACATGCACCCTGCGGCTACATCTTGGAACAGCCCTGTGAAGTGTTCAGTTTCATTCGTTTGTTGTACTAAAACGAACACCATAAGGCAGCGGGACACCAATGACCACGAAGAGGCATCGATGAATATATCAAAGAAGCAATTCGAAGTTCTAAACGTCCTAAGAACTGCAGAAAATCCCAGTCAGCGTGCCATCGCCCAAGCGACGGGCGCCTCGCTAGGAACCGTCAACCGCATCGTGAAGGAACTCGAAGACGAAGGCCTGACGAAGGATGGCACGGTGACCCCTGCGGGGTTCGAAGCCCTCCATCCCTTCAAAGTTGATAACGCCATTATTATGGCAGCGGGGCTCTCAAGCCGCTTCGCTCCAATCTCCTACGAGAAGCCAAAAGGCTTGCTTCGCGTTCGGGGTGAGATCCTCATCGAGCGCCAGATCAAGCAACTGCGCGAAGCGGGCATCAACAACATTACCATCGTCGTGGGATATAAAAAGGAATACTTCTTCTACCTTGAAAGCAAGTACGGCGTCTCGACCGTCATCAACGACGAATACGCATCGCGTAACAACCATGCTTCCCTGATGAAAGTCCGCGAGCGCCTCGGCAACACCTATATTTGCTCAAGCGATGACTACTTCATCATCAACCCCTTCAAGCCCTACGTTTACGCAGCATATTATTCCGCTCAGTTCGCCGAAGGGGCCACGAAGGAGTGGTGCATGACCACCGGTGCCCAAGACGTCATCAAATCCGTCTCAATCGGCGGATCGAATGCATGGTATATGCTGGGCCACGTCTATTTCGATCGCGCATTCTCGAAGCGTTTCGTCGAAATCCTCGAAGCCGAATACAATCGACCTGCAACAAAAGACAAACTGTGGGAGGAGCTCTATATCGACCATATCAAAGAATTCTCCATGACCATGCGCAGATACCCCACAGACGCCATCAACGAATTCGACTCCCTTGACGAGCTGCGCGCGTTCGACCCCCACTTCATAGAGAACGTCGATACTGACATCTTCGACAGCATCGTGCAGGTTCTTGGCTGCACGAAGGCAGAAATACGCGACGTGTACCCACTCAAGCAGGGTCTCACCAACCTGTCCTGCCACTTTAGAACCGATGCCGGTGAATACGTGTACCGTCATCCAGGCGTGGGAACGGAGCTCCTCATCGGTCGCGAAGGCGAGGTCGCCGCGCAAACCGTCGCCAAGAAACTCGGCCTTGATGATACCTTCATCTACGAAGACCCCACCCGCGGCTGGAAGATCAGCCGCTTCATCCCCGACTGCTCGCAGCTCGATCCCCGCAATTGCGCGCAAGTAGCCCATGCCATGCAGATGGCACGGGCCCTGCACGACAGCGATGTGGCCGTGGAGCGCACTTTCGACTTCTACGATGAGGCCAAGCGATACAAGCGTCTACTACTCGAAAAGGGCCCGATCGATATCCCCGGATACCACGAGATGGCGGCAAAGGTCGATCGACTCGAAGCTTTCATCCGGGCAGACAACGCCCCCCGCCTGTCTTTGTCACAACGATTTCTTCATGCTCAACTTTCTCATCGACGCATCGGGCAAGTACTACCTCATCGACTGGGAGTACGCGGGCATGAGCGACTACGCAAACGACTTCGGAACCTTCTGCGTCTGCTGCGAGCTCGGCGAACAGGAAGTCGACGCCGCCCTCGAGGACGGCATAAAGGTTTTGTTGGTTTGAAATGAGGGCGGGCCTCCCTTACCTTCGGATTGTCGAGATTCGAGGAAGAGGAGACCCGAGATGAATCTTACCGCACCTGCCGCCGTGGCGGCGTTCGAGGCCGCGTTCCTGGACATGCTGAGGGAGGGGCCCGGCGGCTTCGGGGCGTTCGAGTCCGAGGCGAGGTCGGTCGCGCTGGCCAGCTGCGCCGAGGCCATGTCCCGCGCGCTCGAGGCGCGCGACCGCGAGCTCGCGGCGTCCCGGCCGAAGGGCCTCCGCGTGCACTCGCGCAGGCCGCGCGCCCTCGCCACGATGTGCGGCGACGTCCGCTTCCGCCGCACCGTGCTCTGATGTGGCAACACCTTCTTGAACAAATCTACGAGAGGATCAGGCCCGCCTCCCTGAACTCGACGGGGCTCATGTAGCCCAAGGTCGAGTGGATTCTGAAGTTGTTGTACCAGTTGACCCAATCGAACAGGGCGGCGCGCAGCTCCTCCTCGGAGGCGAACCTCCTGCCCGCGACGAGCTCCCTTTTCAGGATGTGGTTCGTCGACTCCACCACGGCGTTGTCGTGCGGGTTGCCGGGCCTGGAGACCGACCTATCGATCCCGAAGGCGGTCAGGATCGCGTCGATCTCGGCGTTGCAGAACTCCGCCCCGCGGTCGGAGTGGAACACCTCGATCCCGGTGAGCGGGAACTCGACGTTCGAGAAGGCGGCCTTCACGAGCGACGCGTCCTTGCGCCGACCGCAGGAGCAGCCCACGATCTCCCTGTCGTGCAGGTCGACGAGCAGGCAGACGTAGCACCAGCGCGATCCGGCGCGCACGTAGGTGAGGTCGGCCGCCACGTGGGTGCGCGGGCGGTGGCCGTCGAAGCCCCTGCCGAGCACGTTGGCGGCGCCGGGCGGGGCGGCGGGGCGCGAGGCCCCCGGCCCGCGCCCGGAATACGCGCTGGACAGGCCATTCTGCCTCAATATCCTGCATATCCTGCGCCTGGAGGCCGTTATCCCCGACCTCGCGAGCGCCACCTTGAGCCTGCGGGCGCCGTAACCGCCGCGCGACGCACCGAAGGCCCCGAGCACGTCGGGCTCTATGGGATCGGGCGCCGGCGGCGCGGGCGGGTTGGCGAGCATGTGGTAGTAGGTGGAGCGCGGCACGCCGAGGATGCGGCACTGCGCTGATACCGGGTAGCGGCCGGCGTTCGCCGCTATCACCGTCACTTTCGTGCGAATATCAGCGCCGCTTGTTTTAAGACATCGACCTCCATCTTGAGCCTCGCGTTCTCGCGCTCGAGCTCGATGAGGCGGTTCTGCTCGGAGGTGCGGTTGTCGGCGGCGGCGGTGGAGCCGCAGGCGTGGACGCGCTGGATCCAGCGGTCGAGCGTCGACTTGCCGAGGTCGTACTCGCGCATCACCTCCGCGCGGGGCTTTCCGGAGTCCACCAGGGCGACTATCTGCCGCCTGAACTCCTCGGTGAACTGCCTGGGGCGCTTGGGGTCCCGCATGGGGCCTCCTTTCCTCGAAGGGCCCTCAGACTCTCATCCGACTGTCCAATTTAGTATAGCCATATCACAGAGCTCCTCGTCCGGCAAGTCGTTCTCCGTGGCGCGCCGCCCGCTGATCACCCCGTCGGAGCTCATGGCCTGGAGCGCGCGCGAGAACGGCGCGCTCGTGATCGACGCGGAGGGCCCGATGGCGCTCGCCAGCCGCGACATCACCGAGACGTTCCTGGGGCCGCTGCTGGGCCTGACGTCGCCGGAGGCCGAGGGCGCGATGCTCGCGCGGGCGCTCGAGGGGGAGGTCCGGAACACCGTCCCGGCACCGGTCTGGCGCATCCCGGAGAAGCCGAAAAAGCCCAAGGGGTCGCCGTCCGGCGGCAGGAAGCGCAAGGTGTCCGCCGCGCCCGACGGGTTCTGACGCGTCATACGGCCCTGCCTGCGAAAACCGCCCGCCGTCATACGGCACGCGAGGCGCGTATGACGGCGGGCCATGACCGCCCTCCGGGTTAACCGGCCACGCTACCAGCGGAAACGAACTCGGCACGCCGAGTTGCGCCGCAAAATCCCGGCGCCCGTAGTGCGCCCTTATCCTGCTCATAAGGACCGGCTATCCCTTACCTGTGACACAATCTCAAACGCACAGAACAGAATCATCAGTCCAATCATCGCATAAGAGGCAGCCGAACCTTCAAGCACTATTCCACAAAGAACAATCTCCGCGCCGCCAATAAGAACTGTTATCAGGCGCTCTGCCTTTTTGCTCTCGCCGCTCGCATAAAAAGGCGGCAAGGCGCACAAGATCACATATAGCCCGGGAAGGGAATACAGGATCGATAGTCCAAGTCCCCCATCAACCGCAGTGTTTTGCGTAAGAATCAACTGAACCCAAACGGCAATTATCACTGAGCAGGTTGTCGATAAAAGAAGGCTGGAAATATAGCACGCAACAAAGTCCCGTCGCATTCGAACAGAGAAATCCGCGAACTCTCTTCGCCGCGTGGAAACAATAAGGTGCACAGAAATTGCAATAGAACCAATCAGAGAAAACAGCGGAACAACCAGCAATTCAAGCTTATTACCCCATCGATCAACCACATCCCCACTCCAATGAGCGGGAATTGTATCAGGGAGGACTGACCAAGCCGCCCATAGAATCAGAAATGGAAGAATAGAGAGGACGAAAGATGATAACACTGCAGTAGTTTTTTTTGAGGCTCTCATCGATTCCGCATCTCCTTGCGCGCTCACATTCCACTCCGCCTTAAATCAAGTATAAATACACAGTCTTTCAAGACAGCTATTCAACATTGGTGGTCACCGCTATGGACAATGTGAACCACCTAAACGAACTCTCAATACAGTCCCAGCTTAGCACCCTTGAAAAACTGGTCGCGGACGCGGAACAATCTACCGACGCAAGACGCGATTTCGAAGCTCAGCCTCGTGCCGTATTCCAGAAATATGGAATTACAGACCTCCAAATCAAAGCGGGAAATCGAAAAGTCTCTGTACGAACTGGTGGAGTCAACCGAAAAGGAGGCGCGTGTCCCCGTTGCACGCGCAGTATATCGTCGTATCCAGCTCCCACCGTCCAAGGCACTTGGACGGTGGGAGTTCCGCATCCCCGGGAAAGGAAAAGCGCGGCCCATCCGGACCGCGCCCGCGCCCTCCTCCCATTTCACCCCGCGACGTAAACCGTCCGGCCCGTCTCGCAGTCGATGGTCTCGGCATCCCCGAACCCAACCCGGACGGCAGCCCATCCGCCGGCGCCCGCCAACTCGTCCGCCTCGGACCTCGCGGCGGCGATGAGGCGCTCGAGCTCGGCCGAGCCCACCGGTGCGGTCCCCACCTCGAACGCGCCGCCGTCGCCGCCCGACTCGTACTCGACGACGACCGTCGAGCCGAGCGCCTCCTCGAGGGTCTCGGTCAGGCCGCCCATGCTCTCGAGGGCCTGCCCGGCGACCGTGGCCAGCGGGTAGCGGGCCATCCCGGATGCCGCCGAGCGGGCGGCCATGCGGAGCAAGCCGGCGGCCTCGAGCGCCTCGAGGAGCGCCGCGGGGACCGCAGCGTCGATGGCGATGTTGCCGCGCCCGCGGCACCACTCGGCCGCCGCCGGCACGTTCGCCGTGAGCACGCCCCACTCGACCATGTAGCCGTCGGAGCGCGGGTCCGTGGCGTCGAGAATGAGGACGGCCAGGCCGCCGCCCACGTACTCATCGGCCACGAGGGCGAGGCGGACCGCCTCGCCCATGGAGTCGAACTCGACCGTGACCATGCGGCTACCTCCTCCTGACGGCGCTGAGCGGCTTCGGGGAGAAGTGCTCGTCGCGCTCGACGGCGGCGAACCCCATCTGGCGGTTCAGCTCGGCCATCTCCTTGATGCTGAAGTAGCCGAGCTCGTCGTCGTAGCCCTCGACGAGGCCGAAAGCCTCGTCCGTGCCGTCGAACTCGAGCAGCCACCAGTCCCATCCGTTCACGCACGAGAAGTAGTGGGCGTAGACCGTGGGGTCCTCCGCCCCGTCCTGCTCGTAGAGCCTCGGCGCCGTCTTGGCGATTTCCTCGGTCATCAGCTGCTGCATGTCTTCCTCCGTTCCGGGCACCCTGCCCTCAACATCTCGCCCCTGCGGGCAAAGCCGAATGGCGACGCCGCGCGTCGTCGTCGGCTTTGCTCCCTGCAAAGCCGCACCGGAGTGAAGACGGGTCAAGGGAGGTCCATGACGACCTCCACCAACCGGAGCGGAGCGGAGGTTTGTGCGGGGTCTCATGGGTCCCCTTGACGCGGCGTAGCGGAGGTGCCACCCGGCCGCGGAGCCGTGGCCGATTCACGGCGGACGCCGGCAGCCCACGCCCAACATCGATACCATTTGAACCGCTATTCACTTTTCGAGAGGAGCCATATGGAACTCGAGGATATCGTCTACGAGCTCGCCTGCCTTCATGAGTCGATGCTCTTTTGCTACGAGGACCGATCCGGCAAGGAGGACCCGGTCTTCGCGCATTACTGCATGGCGCTGGGGAGGATTGTCAGGGACCTCGAAGAGGCCGAGCGGCGCATCCGGACCGAAACGGCCAGCGCCGAATCCCGTCAATAGAAAACGCCCCTGCAATTTTGAACTGCCGGGGCGTTTTTTAGAGCTCGATCTCCGCGATTATTTTTTTCATCTCGAGGGCCCATCCGAGCTGTTCCTCGATGTACCCCGGCCATGCGTCCTGGTGGCCCTTGATGGGGTGGCCCGCCTTGTAGAAGCGCAGCCCCGATGCCTTTTTCGCATCGAAGGTCACCGCCGTCAGCCCGAGGTGATCCTCGAAGACCCCGCTGTTGGCGATGGCGCGGTGCCCGATCTCCTTGTCGTCGTCCACGTACAGCTCGATGCCCGTGCGGCCCTTTTGCGTATCGATGAGCAGGGCGAGATGGTATGCCGAGACCCCCAGGCGAAGCGTCGACCAATGGTCCTTGCTGGGCTTCTGCGGGCTGAACTCCTTGAGGAACTCCGGATGGCCGCCCGCCACATCGCGGTAGGCCGTCCAGTACGCCAGCTTGACCTTCTCGGTCTCGCTGAGCCCCTCGGAGAGCTTCACGGTCTTGGTCCACTCGTTCGGCTGCTCGACCACGCCGAAGCGCGGGGCGGGCAGGGAGTCCCCGATCTTCCAGAGCTCGACCTCGACCAGGAAGAACCCGAAGTCGCTGTCGGTGTGCTGGTTGAGCCACTCGATGGCCTGGCGGTGCTCGTCGCGGGCGTGCGCCACGACCCAGATGACGACCTCGGCGCCCTTGCCGGCGGCATACGTGATCACCTTGCCGAGATGGTCGTGGTTGGTGTCCTCGAGCTGGTTCTCGATGATCACCTTGCGGCCCGTACCGGACTCCTGCGCGTAGATATCCACGTTGAACGAGCCGACCGACGACTCCGTCTCTATGAGCTCGAGCTCGATTCCGACCGCCGTCCCGAGGGTTGCGAGATTCTGCTCCTCGGCCAGCCACTTGGTGAAGTCGTGGGCCTCATGCGGCCACACCTCGCGCAAGGGGACCTTCTTGATGGTGTCCAGGTTATAGGTCTTCATCCGCCGCCCTCTCGACTGATAATCCAGTGCCGTTGTAAAGCCTCTCGCCGTCAAACGACCGCAGCAGGAGCCCGCGACGTTCGTCGACGTCCTTCAACTCGCACGGATACACGAATAGCAAAATGTTTTGCCGGTACTTGTAGTCAGCGTAGACATCCGGATCGCCCGATCGCGTGGGTATGGACGCGATATCGTCCGCCATACGCTCACTTGACCCCACGTATATTCCGAGATAGTCGCTGAAGTTCTTGTCATGGTCATGTTTGCGGTATGTCGCGATGAGATAGCAGCCGGGCATATCGTAGCCGTTGAACGCAGCCTCAGAGGCTTTGCCCTGCTGGCAGATGAACTCGTGCAGGGGCATCACCGTCGACGCGCCTTCAAATATTGATTGCCTAGCGGCATCGATCTTCTTGCGAGCCTCCGCAGCGGCCCTTGAGTCCTGGAACGCCTTCGTGGCATCCCCCAACGCGCCGGCTGCCGCGCCGACACCTTCCGCCGCAGCACCAAACCCCTTGCCGATGCCGTCGGCAACAACGCGTGCGCCGTTGGTTGCCCCGTCGGCAGCGCTTTTCACGGCGTCATCGACATCGAAACCGAGCTGCTTTGCCCCATCGACAACCCCGGCGGCGGCAGCCAAAACCCCCGCTGCAAGATTCACCGTGTCTTTTACGGTTTTCAAATTGACGGCCATATCGAGCTTCCCCTTCTATTCCGCCTTGCCAAATCGGTTCATGACCTCAAGCAACTCGCCCGTCGTGACGATTTTCGCCTGCGTGTTGCCGTCGAAAACCGCGTCGAGCTTGCTTCGGCCCACGTTATCACCTATCGCAAGGTACTTCGTGCTCTGCGCGGGCTTGCCATCGGTCGCCTTCATCCCGCATTCCTTAAGTGCGGCAAGGATCTCATCGCGGGCGTAGCCCGGGGTAAAGCCAGACACCTTCACCTTGAGCCCGACCGGATCGGTGATTTCGCCCGGATCGCCCCTGCAACCCGCCTCCTCGGCCTTTGCCAAAACCTCTTCGACGGTCTCTTGCGAACCATTCACCAACCCCAAGCCCGTGAAAACACGCTTGCGGCCATGATGGGAGGAGGCATTCGGAGCCCAAACGGCAGGCTCGAGCGCACCGAACTCGCCGACCAGCCCACGGAAAACCCCAAGGCACGCCTCGGCGTCGCTCACGGCATCGTGGTGGCTATCAAGATGCACGCCGTAATGCTCGCAGAGGCCGACGAGCGCTCCGGGCAGACCCTTCCGCTTCGCCACCAGCATCGTATCGATCACTTCGATCTCGGGCATTTCGATGTCGTAGGCAGCCAGACTCTTCTTGATGTGGTGGATGTCGGCGCCGTTGGCGTTATGCGCGACCAGGATGTAGCCTTGCAGTAAATCCGCCAGACCGGCATCCTCCCAGAAGCGGGCAAAGGTCGGCATGTCGTCCAGTGAGTCCCAATCGATTTCCAGATGGGACCTGCTCCACCAACCAATCTCGCTCTCAGGATTGATCAACCGGCAAACCGGGTCGCCCACGCAGTTTCCCTCAAGATCCGTGAGGATGTAAGCGACCTGGCATATCCTCTGCTGGGGATTCGCCGTCTCGCTGTCCCAGAAGATATATCCCCTTTTCGCCATACGGCTTCCTTTCCCTTATAACAGACTGTTATCCCATTCGAGTGCCTGGGCTATCGTCCCGACGCGGGAGAAGAACAGCGCGTAGAAGGGGTCGTTTTTGAGATAGTAAACGCAGGCCGCCTCGTACTTGTCGCCCTTCTCCTTGGTCGTTGCCGACCCATTGACGATAGGATCAAGGGCATCGTAGACGGTCTTCATATAGCGACTCCTTTGTTGTTATTCAGACGTCACCATTTTAAAGAAATAGCGAATGCGCGCTCGCTCCATTTAACGTTTAATCGGCGAAGAGCATCTTGGTCAATTTACGCGTGCCGCTCTGGCCAGCCATAAAAAAGACCCAGCGAACTGGGTCCAATAATCCATATCGCTAAGCGACTATCAACCTGATGCTGAATGCACAGTTTTCTTTAGACACGAAAACAGTGCCTCCACATGCTTAACCTTAGCGCCGATACTCAGATAGTGTTTTCGAAGCTCATTGCCAGTATATTCTGATGAAAGAATAGTCATACGCTTATTGATGCGTCGATCGTCTAGCAATTCGAAAAGCATGTCCACCTCTGTCGGAGAATCCGAATAGCCCAAGTACGCTATCAACAGATTCTGCGCCCCACGATATGCGTCCAAGGTCCTGTCCTTGCTATTAGGACCGTATAGGTTGGCGCTATCCCAAGCGGACACCATCTTCTTTGCACTTGCAAAAAGGTATTTATCTCCACAACAGATAGCGGTAGCAGCCGCCTCTATAGCAGCAGAATCTTGGTCATTTTCAACCACCCACAGCCACTTTTCGCCTACCGTCATGGATCGTCGATTCTCCTTTTGCGGTTCAGTCATATCCGCAAGCAGTCGCGCCACACCATCTTCGATCAGCTTGGGAGCATCTTCCACCTTCCCCTTTTGAACGATAGGGGGATTGCTATGTTGACCTATCAATTGCATATACTCCTCAGCACTAATAACCGTCTTGATATCGAGGATGGGGGTGGGAGATGAATCAACGTTCATATTGTTCACCACGTTCATCATGTCCTTCTCGTTTGAGATCATTACGGTGCCGCCGCCGTCGGCGGTACGCTCGGTTGCGCAGCTCGCGCCGGCGGCGTGCGCGGCGCAACCGCGCGTACCGCCGACGGGCAACGCATCCGCCAGTGCCTCGGCAATCGTCTTAGAGCACATCGGTGCCCTCCTCCATAGAGGCCAGGTACATGATTAAATCGGCCTTGTCCACGCGCCAGACACCGGCAATCTTCACGCCACCGGCAGCTTTAAGAATCTGTATAGACTTGGTCTTGCAAACGTTCAACAGTTTGGCGATATCACGCGAGGTGACATATGCGGACGGCAGCGCGTGCAAATCACGACACCACGCTTTACGAGAGATGGCATTCATCTTTTTTAAGTCCCTGTCTTCCATATATAACCCTTTCGTTCATGGAGTACACATAGAACACAATAGTTGACCTGCGGAATGGTATTAAATATTATTTTTAATAGAACGTGGTTTAGAGAATTCCAGCAGTTAAAGGAGCACATATGGCAACCGCAAAAGTAAAAGTTCCCACAAACATCAACAGCCCAACTCCATGGACGCTTCCGATGGCAAAACTGATCAGCGTTAACATCGGCGGATCAGAAAGTCCTGCGTTCCTATGCAAGGCAGGCAAAAAAGCCTATGGCTTACCGGATGGCTTTGCGACAGGAGCTTTGCTCAATTTGAACACGAATGATCTCGGCGAGGTCAAACGATTTATTGAGGCATACGGTCTTCCGGTGTCGCCTTATGCCAATCAGTTCGAACTTGTCGAAAAGCGGTTTGCATCAAATGACAAATTCTCAGACAACCCGGTGGGTGACGGGCTTGATTGTTGGAGAGACTCATTGAATGCCTCAGCAAGAAGTTCCACTATTGAAGACACTTTAGAATTTTCTTTGTTTAACCATTTCAAAGGAAAAGACTGTTCGGCCGGCACCGAAATCGCAAACCTGATGAAAGGCGTCCGAAAGAAGGACGAACAGATTATCTTAGCCAATGATCTGGTCACAACCCTCACCATCATGCAAGTTGCCGCCCTTCTATTTGCGTGTAAAGCTGCCTTTAACTCAAAGGCATACGATGCAACGATCACCCTACTAAGTAAGCTGCCGAGTAGCAAATGCATCATGGCTAGATTTGGCCAGCTTTTTATTGCCTGCGAAATGCCGACCAAGATTTATCTAAATACCAGCGAAGAAGAGCTGCCTCCGGATATTCTTGGGGCGAGAATTGCGGCATCTCGGTACCTTGAAGCCCTCGAAGAGCCACTTGCCGCTTTTTTGGACCTCTCAATCTCGCCGTATCCGGAGGAGACTCATCTCATCCAGAATCCAATACTCCGAAAAATGACCAGTATCAGCTCAGAACCCAGAAAGCAGCTCGTGGGAAGTTTAACCAGAGCATTTAGTATCCAACTTTTAGAGTATCTTCAAAGCGATCAGCCTTGGCGCACCTGCGATCTCTGCAAACATCCCTACAAAATTCGTCAGCAAACGATGCATGCGCTGACAAGCGCGGAGGCTGCCCAGAAAGAACTCTCAAAGCCAAGGCGAGAGACGAATAAGCAAAGCTCCTTTTGTACGAAGACTCACGAGGAGCGTGAGCGTCGCAAAGCGCGGTCGGCGAAGCGTGAACAACACATGATTGATCGAAAGGTGCGCGAGCTCGACTTAAACAAAGGCCGAAAGGTGTAACAGTAATTACGTGATGAGTTTGTGGAGTCGGCGAGAATCGTAAATGACCCAAAACGGCTTTTATTGCACATATCGTTGCACAGCCCATTGCACACGGCAGCCATAAAAAGAAAGCGGGCCAGAGAAAAACACACTCTGACCTGCTTTTTCTTTCATGGAGCCAGCGACAGGAATCGAACCCGCAACCCACTGATTACAAATCAGTTGCTCTACCGTTGAGCCACGCTGGCACGCTTGGCACGTTCGCACATGCAAAGCCGTTTTAGGATAGCCGAGCTCTACCTGCCGCGCAAGGACTTAAGTTTGGCGAGGGACTCGGGGCTGAGCCTGCTGCCAAGCGTGAGCTTTATGTCCACATTCTCCTCACGTGCGCGCTCGAAGTCGCGCTGCATATCGCCAATCTCTTCAACGAGCATACGGGCGGAAATACGCGTGACGCCATGCCCCATGACCGTGGCCTGGATCATGGCGTCACTGGTAACCACCGAGCATGCCCTCCCCTCCTCGCGCGCTTTTGTGCACAAGTCTTGGATGACCGTATCGGCTGTGACGCCCGTGGGGGAGAATTCGATTCGCACGCCTCCCTGGGGTAGATTCGGCCGCTCGGGAGACGCGTTGCCCGCGGCGTCGAACACCACGACTGCCTCGTACTGGCGGCCTGCAAATGCGGCGACATCGTTGATGAGCGCCTCACGGGCACGGTCGTAGAGATCTGTGGAGTACGGATGGTCACCACGATCGAACATGAGGCCCTCGTATTTGGGCGTGGCATGAATTACGTTGTAGCCGTCGACGACGAGCAGCTCCTTTTTGCCCGAGCGCACACCGCGCGGAGGGACTACGGGGCCCGCCGTGTTGGTGGCATTGAACCCGGCGAACGCGTTCCCCACGCCGTAGGTGCTGGCATCGACAATGGGCTTTGCAGAACCCTCGCCAAAGCGTTTGGCCTTTGACTTTTGGCGGTTCTTTTTGGTCATGTCCTACTCCCCCGCATTCCGTGCCGCGCAGCGCATTGTACGTGGCAGTGCCGTGAATTTGATGTGCATGACCTCTTACTCCCCCATCGCCGGTGCATCCACCAACGTCGTGCGATTGCGACGCAGCCATTCAAAGCACAAAGCCGTGGCGGCCTGGGCCACATTGAGGCTCTCGGTTTGACCGAGTTGGGGGAGCTTAGTGGTGAAGTCGCACGTGTCGAGGACCAGACGCGAGATGCCATCGCCCTCCGATCCCATAACGAGCGCCACGCGGCCCTCGAATGGCGCATCCCAGCACACATCGGTGGCATGCTCGGTGGCACCACCGACCCAAAAGCCAGCGGATTTGAGGTCTTCGAGCGCGCGGGCTATGTTGGGAACCTGCGCGATCGGCAGGTGCATGATCGCGCCAGCCGACGTCTTGTAGGTGGCGACTGTCACCTCGGCAGCGCGTTTGTTGGGGATGACGACGCCAGAGGCACCCACGACCTCGGCGGAACGCACGATGGCGCCGAAATTACCGGCATCGGTCACATGGTCGAGCACCACAACGAGCGCCGGACGGTCGGCGGGGGCGGCGGCGATGATATCGGAAAGGTCCGCGTAGGGGAACCTGCCCACCTCGAACACGATACCCTGATGCGCCCCGTGACTGGAGATGGCGTCAAGCTGTGCGCGGGGGACGCTCTTGACGTTCACGCCTGCCTCGCCAAGGCCCGCGAGCAACTCACGGATAGCCGGTTCGCCCTCCACTCCCTGGGCGATGAGGGCACGCTTGATGGGAAAGCCCGTGCGCAGCGCCTCGAATGCCGCGCGACGGCCCTCGATGTAGTTCCCCTCTGCAACATGGACGTCGCGGCGTCGAGGAGCCGCCTGGGATTGCGTGGTTCGCTGGACATCGCGGGACTGCTGGCCGCGGGCCCTGACGGGACGCTGCTGCCCCGCGGACTTCTGATCGTGACTACGCGGCGTCTTGGAGTGGCTCTCATTGACGCGCTTCGGTTTGCCCTGATAGTCTCCGCCCCTTTGCGGGCGCTTCCCCTGTGCCATCTCGGCCCCCTTCGCTATGAATCATTCAGCGACATTGTCACATCCCGGCGTGCAAAACTGCACCCATCCCCAATTTACACACGAGCGCCGCACCCGGGGTCGGATGCGGCGCCCGACGATTGAACGGCAAGACGGCGTGCCCAAATCCTCGCTTCCTAGGGTGCCCCAGATTGCCCCGAAGGAGGAGGGAGGACGCCTTAGGGCGCCGACCGACGAGTGAGGGGCAAGGTGGGGTGCCCTAGGAAGCGAGGTGTTTGATGCGGGAGCCGGAGGCGGTATCCTCTATCGCCAGCCCCATGTCGCGCAGCTGGTCACGGATGGCGTCAGCGGTGCCCCAGTCCTTCGCGGCGCGAGCGGCGGCGCGGGCCTCGAGGATCTTCTCGGCGGCTTCGTCAATATCGTCTCCCGTATAGCCCGTAAGGCCAGCGGCCACGCCAAGCAGGCCAACCGGAAGCGGCTCCTCGATCACGGGAAGCTCGACGCCCAGCTGCGCGAGCGCGCCGGAGATCACGGCAGCGCACACGCGGGAGGCGTCCTCGTCAACAGCACCAGCCGCCTGCTCAAGGTACTTGTTCGCCTCGGTCACGAGCTGGAAGTACGCGGCGACGGCCCCGGCCGTGTTGAAGTCGTCGTCCATGCAGGCCTCGTAATCGGCTGCAGCCTTGCTCATGGCGGCGGTCAGGGCCTCGGCGAGCTCGGCATTCGGCTCACCCTCGGCATGGTCGGCAGCCCACTTGAGGTTGCGGACCGTGCCCGCGATACGCGCGAGCGAGTTCTCGGCGCCCTCGAGGCGCTCCCAGGAGAAGTCGAGCGGGCTGCGGTAGTGGGTCTGCAGCATGAGCAGGCGCAGGGCCGCAGCGGAGTGCTTCTCGAGCACCTCGGCCAGCGTGAAGAAGTTGCCCAGGCTCTTGCTCATTTTCTCGCCGTCAACGAGCAGCATACCCGTGTGCATCCAGGTGTTGGCAAAACCCTCGTGCCAGGCGCAGGTGGCCTGAGCGCACTCGTTCTCATGGTGCGGGAAGGCGAGGTCGGAGCCGCCGCCGTGGATATCGATCGGGGTGCCCAGATAGCGGTGGACCATCGCGGCGCACTCGGTGTGCCACCCGGGACGGCCCTCGCCCCAGGGGCTCTTCCAGCTGGGCTCGCCGGGCTTGGCGGCCTTCCACAAGGCGAAGTCGAGCGGATCGCGTTTGTCCTCATTCTCTTCGATGCGGGCGCCGACCATGAGGTCATCGATGTTGCGGCCGGACACCTCGCCATACGCGGGATCGCTGCGGACGGAGAAGTACACGTCGCCGTTGTCGGCCGCATAGGCGTGGCCGCCCTCGATGAGCGTCTTGATCATGCCAATCATCGCGCCGATTTCCTTGGTGGCGCGGGGGCGCACGTCGGGGTCGAGCACGTTGGCGGCGCGCATGACACCGATGAACTTGTCCGAGAACTCAGTCGCGACCTCCTCGGCCGTGCGGCCCTGCTCGTTGGCGCGGTTGATGATCTTATCGTCGACGTCCGTGAGGTTCTGGGCGAACGTGACCTCGTAGCCACTCGCGATGAGCCAGCGGCGAATCACGTCGAAGCTGATGAACGTGCGGGCGTTGCCGATGTGGATGTTGTCGTAGACAGTGGGGCCGCACACGTACATGCGGACCTTGCCCTCCTCGATGGGGCGGAACTCTTCTTTTTGATGGGTGGCGCTGTTGTAGATCTTCATAAGCAACTCCTCCTGGGTCGCTCGGGGGCGTTTCATCCGGCGCTCGGACAGTCCTGCGCAAGACGCAGAGTCCGCTGGACTCTGCTTTGCGTGCGGAACTCGCGGCGGATGAAACGCCCCCGAGCGACCTTGGAACCGTATACGTGACAGTCTATACGAGCGGGTGACCTTGCAGAAGCGGGGAGTTCCGCTCCGCCGGGTATAGGTCCGCTCAGGATGCAAAGCAAGATGGCGAATCGCCCAAGGGCAATCATTTTAGATACATCGCTCCAGCAGGCAGACGGACCAGGCACCGATGCCTTCACCTTTGCCTTCCCAGCCGAGCTTTTCGGTAGTGGTGGCCTTGACGCCGATGTTCTCTACCGAACAGCCGATGGCGCGAGCGAGGTTCTCGCGCATAGCCTCGCGGTGCGGGCCGATTTTGGGTTCTTGGCAGGCGATGGTGCAGTCGGCATCTACGAGCTCATATCCGAGCTGCCGCGCATACTCCATCACCTTGGAAAGTAGCGTCAAAGAGTCCGCGCCCTCATACGCCGGGTCGGTATCGGGGAATAGCTTACCGATATCCCCTCCACGGCAGGCTCCCAAGATAGCGTCAGACAGGGCGTGGGCAAGCACGTCGGCATCGCTGTGCCCGAGCAGCCCCTTGCTGTGCGGGATATCCACACCGCCGATAATGCAGCGGCGGCCCTCAACCAACCGATGCACATCATATCCATGCCCAATGCGCAGATTCGATGCCATGCGACCCCCTGTTCCAACTGTGTGCACGGGCTAAGCATATACCCTGCAACGCTCTTTTCGCCCCATAGCGCGGAATTGACTGGCCACTGGGTACCTTCTCGGACATCTTCTCGAGCTTTTTCGTATCGTTTTCGGAAAAGCCCGAATAGACCGCGTTTTCAAGCAACGCCGATCTGCGCTTTTGTCTTGGAAACAGAAGCTCTACTCGAAGGAATCGAAATCCAGTACGAAAAACCTCAAGATGCGTTCCCGAATGCGGCACTCAACGCTAAGGAAGCACCTGCATCACGATGGTCAGCCTTGAAGCCGGGCGTGCAGGGCGGCCTCCACTGGGGCAAGGTCCTCGGGCAGCGTCACCTTGAGGTTGTCGCGAGGAGCCTTGAAGCCGCGCACACGGCCGCCCATGCCCTCGACCAAGGACGAATCATCAGTGCCCACAAAGCCCGTGCGATCGGCCCACTCATACGCGCGGCGCAGGGAATCGGCCCAGAACACCTGCGGGGTCTGGACCGTCCAGAATTGAGCGCGAGAAGGAGTTTCGACAAAACACCCTCCTGCATCGATGACCTTGAGGGTATCGACCGCGGGCTGGCCGCACACGACGCCATCGAGTGCATGAAGGTCATCGGAGGCAGATACGGAGCTAATCGATGCGTCCTCGCACCGAGTCGGACTGGGCGCATCACCATGGAGTGCGCAGTCTGCTCCAAGCTCGCGTTTGCCAGAAACGTTCCCACCCGGGTCGCCGAATGCTGGGGCCTGATCGGCGGATACCAGCGCGTCGATCGCCGCATCGATCGTCTCCGGGAGGATCAACGGGCGGGCGGCATCGTGCACCAAAACGATATCGCAGTCTGTGGGAACAGAGTCCAAACCGTTACGCGTGGAGTCTTGCCGCTCAGCGCCAGAGGGCGCGAATGCGATGGGCGTCGCGAATCCGAACGGCGCGACGGCCGCCCGATTCATCTCATCCGTCTTCTCGGGTGGGCATACCACGACGATGCGCTCGACCCGGCTTGCGGCATCGAACGCCTCGAGCGTCCAGGTGATCAGCGGCTTTCCCGCCACATCAATCAACAGCTTGCCGCCCGGGTTTCCAAACCGCGTGCCGGACCCGCCGGCGACGATGATGGCGCAGCCGCGGGCGCGCGTATTTGTATCCATGCATCCCCCTACATGCAAAGCGGCGCAAAGCCGCGCCGCCTCGTCCAAGGTATCGTGTTACGGTTCGCGCTTTCCGCCATGCATGCGCGCGAGCGAGTCCGCGAGAATGGCAGGGTTGTTCACGCCAAAACTTCCCAGGCGATCGGGGTCCTTCTTGATGTCGTCCATGAGGTCCTGCAGCGAGCCGTACTCGTCCACGATCCGCTCCGCAACGCCATCGCGAACAACCGAGACACGAGAAAGCGTACGCAGCCCCAGCGGCGACATAACGGAATCCTCGTCGAGGTCCTCGTACCCCAGAGCGGCGGCGACTTTGCTGGGGCTCGTAAGGTCCTGGGCCGACATGTCGGAGAACATCACGCGGATCCGCTCGCTGTTCTCCTCGGAAGCATCGGCGGCGTAGTCGCGGATCATCAGGTTGTATTCGGTCTCCATGCTTGCGCCGGCGAGCTGCTCGAGCTGCATCTGCACGAGCTTGCCCTGGTTGCCGAGCTTGGTGATGCAGCTTTGGAGCTCGACCTTCGCTTGCTCCATGATCTCGAAGCTGGAGAAGATGCTCGTGATGTCAGCGAGGGTGACGTAGTCGTCCAACTCGAGGGCGGTCAAGCGGAGCAGCGCACGGTCGAGCGAGGAGCGCGTGGTCTGGAGCGTGGACACGAGCTGATTGACCGAGCTCATGATCTCGGTGACGGGCTGAATCTGGTAGGAGCGGCCGTCAACGTACACATTCACCACGCCGCGGCGCTCGGAGACCGAGATGACCGTAGCGTTGGTGAGCACGCTCATGCGTGCGGCGGTACGATGACGCATGCCCGTCTCACTCGTGGCGAGCGACGGATCGGGATTGAGGTGAAAGTTGGCGCGCAGGATCTTGTTGAGCCCACCGTCGATGACGATGGCACCGTCCATCTTGGAAAGCTCGAACAGGCGGTTGCTCGTGAAGGAGATGTTGAGCGGGAACCCATCGTTGCCGGCGGCGAGGACGGCCTCAGTGTCGCCCACGCAGATAAGGGCGCCGATGTGACCCGCGATGATCATGTCGAGCGCGGTGCGCAGCGGCTGACCGGGCGCAGTGAGGCGTACGGCCTCCTTCATGCGATCTTCTGTGCTCTTCTGTTCCACGACGAACCTCCTCGATTACACGCTTGCCCCATTGTCGCATGAATCGCGCAGTGTCCGAAGGATTTGCAGAAAAGCTACTCAGCGCGAAAAACTGGACCCGTGCGCCTTTGGGGAACACCCCTTTGGCACACGGGTCCAAATCGCATCCTTGCGTTTACTGCGCGCCCGCGCCGACGCTGGTGAGGCCACCGGCGCTATTGGTCTTGCGCGGAGCACTCGTGGCGCGACGCGGAGCGGAAGGTCCAAAACCGGCACCCAACGCGCCAACCGCACGGGGTGCGGGGATCTCGCCCGTCGTATGGCTGAACACGAACTTGCCATCCGCCACATCGCAGAGCACCGTGTCACCGGCATTCCACTCCCCCGCCAGCAGCTCCTCGGAGAGCGGATCCTCAATCAGCCGCTGGATGGCGCGGCGCAGCGGACGGGCCCCGTTGGACAGATCGGTACCCTCGCGCACGATCTTGTCGAGCGCCTCGTCGGTGAGCACGATGTTCATGCCGTTGGCAATCAGACGTTCGCGCAGGTCGGCAACGAGCAGCTCGGCGATGCGCGTCAGGCTCTCGCCCTGCAGCTTTTGGAATACCACGATGTCGTCCACGCGATTGATGAACTCAGGCCGGAACAAACGCTTGAGCTCGCCCATCGCCCGGCTCTTGATCTCGTTGGCGGTGAGACCGGCCTCGCCCGTGGTGCCAAAGCCCACGCTCGCGTCCTGCGCGATCTCGCGTGCGCCGACGTTGCTCGTCATGATGACGACCGTATTGCGGAAGTCCACCGTCTTGCCCTGGCTATCGGTGAGGCGTCCCTCATCGAGCACCTGCAGCAGTATGTTGAAGATGTCCGGGTGCGCCTTCTCGATCTCGTCGAACAGGACGACCGAGTACGGGCTGCGGCGGACTGCCTTGGTGAGTTGGCCGCCCTCCTCGTGGCCCACATAGCCGGGAGGCGAACCGATGAGCTTGGAGACCTCGTACTGGCTGCCGAACTCGGACATATCGAAGCTGATGAGTGCATCCTTGCTGCCGAACAGATATTCGGCGAGCGTCTTGGCGAGCTCGGTCTTGCCCGTGCCCGTGGGGCCGAGGAAGATGAACGAGCCGCCCGGGCGGCGGGGGTCCTTGAGCGGGCTGCGACTGCGGCGAATGGCCTTTGCGACGGCGGCAACGGCCTCGTCCTGGCCGATGATGCGCGTCTTGAGGGCGCTCTCGCACGCAAGCAGGCGACGACTCTCGTCCTCGGTGAGCGACGAGACGGGAACGCCCGAAGTCACGGACACGATGTCGGCGATCTGCGGCACATCGATGACGATGGGGTCGCGTCGAGCTCCGCAGTCCAAGCGGCGCGGGCCTCGCCCAGGGCAATCTCAGCAGCCTGCATTCGCTCCTTGAGCTCTGCGGCCTTGTTCATGTCGTCGGCAGCGGTCGCCTCATCCATGCCCGCCCTGAGCTCGGCAACGCGCGCCTCCGCCTCGCGAACCGCCTCGGGGGCCTTGTTGCGGGCAATGCGCGCGCGGGCGCCGGCCTCGTCCATGAGGTCAATCGCCTTATCGGGCAGGAAGCGGTCTTGGACGTAGCGGTTAGACAGGCTCGCGGCCGCCTCGAGCGCCGCGGTCGTGTACCGAACATGATGATGCTCTTCGTATTTGGGGGCGAGTTTGGCGAGAATCGCCACCGTGTCCTCGACGCTCGGCTCATCCACATCAATCGCCTGGAAACGGCGCTCGAAAGCAGGATCCTTGGCGAGGTACTTGCGGAACTCCTCGGCCGTGGTGGCACCGATGATCTGGAAGGCGCCGCGGGCGAGCACAGGCTTGAGCATGGAGCTTGCGTCGATGGAACCCTCCGCCGAACCCGCGCCGATGAGCGTGTGCATCTCATCGATGAACAGGATGATGTCGTCCGCCTCGGTTGCCTCGGCGATCACGTTCTTAAGGCGCTCCTCGAACTCACCGCGATACTTGGCGCCGGCGACGAGCCCGGGCAGGTCGAGCGTCCAGACGTTCTGGTTCATAAGGTTCTCGGGCACGTTGCCCGCCGCGATCTCCTGTGCCAGCCCCTCGACGATCGCGGTCTTGCCCACGCCCGGATCACCTAGAATGAGCGGGTTGTTTTTGGTTCGGCGGGACAAGATCTCCATCATGCGGGAGATCTCCTTTTCGCGCCCGATGACCGGATCGAGCTTGCCGGCGCGCGCTTCCTCGGTGAGGTTGGTCCCGAACTGCTTGAGCGTGCTTTCGGTCTTGCCGCCCGCCTGCCCCTGCGCTCCTCCGCCAAAAAACGGCAGCCCCGCGCCCGGGCGACCGGAACCGGCGCCCGCAAGGGGGCGCTGTTTGCCTTGGTCGTTTGACGTGAGCTTTTCCACAGCGGTGCGCACACTCGCGGCGGAAACGCCCAAACGGCGCAAGATGTCCATCGCGACGCCGTCGCCCTCGCTCACAATGGCGAGCAGCAGGTGCTCCGTGGAAACATAGGTCTGGTTGTTCTCGCGCGCCAGGCGGAAGCTCTTTTCCATAACCGAGATCACAAGCGGCGTGAACGCGAGCTTGGCATCCTCGGTCTCCTGCTCATCCGCCTTCGAACTGCGGATTTCCTTAAGCTGCTCCAGGACGTCATCGTACGTGATCTCGAGGTCGCGCAGGGCCTCGGCGGCAATGCCCTCTTGCTCCTTGGCGAGCGCGAGCAGCAGGTGCTCGGTGCCGACCTTGGTGGTCTTGAGGGACTTGGCCTCCTCTTTCGCAAGTGACATGACCTTGCGTGCGCGGTCGGTGAATCGATCCAACATGCGTGTACCTCTTACGTGCTATCTCAGACGTATTAGTTTTGGTCTGTACCCTTTAAGGTTCACCATCATACCCGATAGCAGCTCAATCGTTGAAGTGACACACACGGACGCAACGCGCTTCGTAACGAAACCTCAAGATCAACGGGGGGGCGAGCCCATTTGCGCGAGCACCGTTCCTTTTGGAGCCGCGCAACATGACGCCAAACGAATCAACGCCTCCGGTAGCCCGTGGGCTTACCGGAGGCGCGATGATGAAGTTGGTAGGGACGTCCTCTTCTGTTGCAACTGGAATACGTCCCCAACTGAAAATCCGCGCTACGCGGCGAGGCGCTTGAGCACGTCGACGAGCAACGTGTAGAAGCGCTCGGAGGAGGCGAGCTCCATGCTCTCGTCGGGCGTGTGGACGTCCTTGAGGGTTGGACCCACGGCAATGGCGTCCAGCCCGTCGAGGGCCTCGGCGAACAGACCGCACTCAAGGCCGGCATGGATGGACTCGATGCGCAGCTCGGTGCCGAACAACGTGCGGTAGCTCTCGAGGAAAACGTCGCGCACGGGCGAGTGCTCGGCATAGCTCCAGCCCGGATACTCGTACTCGAACTTGGCGTCGAAGCCCAGAACGTCGGCGAGCGTCTGCAGGCGGTCCTTGAACTCGTCCTGCAGGGAGGTGATGGAGGAACGCGGGGACAGCAGAATCGTGGCCTCGTCGTCGGAAGTGGCGACCACGCCGATGTTGGAAGAAACGTCCACGGCACCGCCCGCCGCGAGGTTGCGGCGCATCACGCCGTTGGGCGCGAGGCGAAGGGTGCGCACGAAGGCGAGCGCCGTGTCCTCGTTGATGGCCTCGACCTCGGCGTCGTCGGCGATGGCGAGGGCGCAGGAGAAGCCGGGGTCGTAGACCTCGAGCTCCGCGGAGACGGCATCGGCGATGCTCCGGGCAAGTTCGGCGCCCGCCTCGGCGGCGGCGTGATCTTTGTAGACAAGGACCGCCTTGCATTCGCGGTTGATGGCGTTGTCCCTGGTACCGCCGTTGAAGCTCACGAGGGCGGGTTCGCCGGCAGCCATGAGGCGCTCGACGATGCGGGCCATGATGAGGTTGCCGTTGCCGCGCTCAAGGTGGATATCAGCACCGGAGTGACCGCCCAACAGGCCGGAGATCTCGAGCGTGAGGGTGCTGCCGGACTTGTGCTCGCGCGTGATGGGACGGGTGTAGGTGACCACGACGCCGCCGGCGCAGCTCACGGTGGCAACGCCCTCCTCCTCGGAGTCGAGGTTGATCATGATGCGAGCGTCGATCTGGGACTTGTCGAGGGTCTCGGCGCCCACGAGGCCGGACTCCTCATCGGTGGTAAAGACGCACTCAAGTGCCGGATGGGCAAGCGCATCATCATCGAGCACGGTGAGCATGAGGGCGACGGCGATACCGTTGTCGGCACCGAGCGTGGTGCCGTTAGCAGTAAGGATGCCGTCTTTGACGACCAGGTCGATGCCGTCCTTCTCGAAATCGTGCTCGACGGACCCGAGCTTGTCGCACACCATATCGATGTGGCCCTGCAGCATTACGGCGGGTTTGTCCTCGGCGCCTGCGGAGGCGGGCTTCTTGATAATCACGTTATATACGTCGTCCTGGTACACCCATAGGTCGCGGTCTTTGGCGAACGCCACCAGGTAATCGCTGATGCCCTTCTCATTGCCGGAGCCGCGCGGGATAGCGCTGATCTCCTCGAAGTAATGGAATAGCTTGGCTGGTTCGTAACCGGTGATCTTGTAGTCCATGGTGCCTCCTTGGAACAACGTCAGTGAATACTTCACATACATTTTTGTATATTCCCAAAGATCAACGCGCCAAACCAGCACGCGCCCGCAGACGCTTCCGTGATGTCGCTAGACGGCGGCAGCGGAATCTCCTCGCGTACGTTGAAACCCCTGATTCCTCACAGTTTTAAGCCGTTTTCTGTGAGAAATCGACGGTCTCAATGTTCCGACAGCCGCATGGGACGACCGCGCGCCAAAGGGGGACGTGCCCCTTTAGCGCGCTTTGGCGTGCATGTGCCACGATGAACGGACTACGTACGTGGATTGCGCGACTCGATGAGGTATACAACGAGTGCGCTCAAGACAAGCACGATTGCAATCGCTGCAAATAAAATGAGGTAGTTGACGTTCATCCACGGCTGGTCACTCGTATACACAATTGAGCCAAATTCCCCCGGTAACATCGCTCGCATCGAAGCCTGCGCCTGGACAATCGGAGCGATGGAATCCAATACGAGAGGATTGAAGATGATGACACCTCCGGGCAGCGTGATGACGCCGACTACTGACGCATACCACATGAGCAATGCATGCAGTAAAGGTGCCGCAACTGCAGGCAACGCATGCGGCCATGGATTACGGCGAGCACGTGCTGAGACGATTTGCACGATAAGAAAGACTGTCGCCACCAGGACGACCTCCATGTTGAACATAAGCATGTCGAAGGTCCGCAGATTCACCATGTACCAGGGCAGCCAGCCTCCCGGGGGTTTGCTGCCAACCCGGTACGCCAAGTGCGCGGCGAGCACCACGGCAAGCGCTACGAGCATCAGGGCGAAAAACCTCACGACGACGAGCGCCGTAGGCAGCCGCGGACACTCGGGCGCGACGCCGTCACAAAACGCGTTGATCGCCGCATCGAAGGACGACACGCTGGCGGTGCCCAGCAGCATTTCGACTGGATCGCCGCCCGAGGACTCGCACTCCGCCAGCATGAGCAGATTGTCGTGCAAGATGCCCTCGCGTTGAGCCGTGGTGAGGCCACGGCGGGTGAGCTCGGTCCGGATGCGCCGAATCGCGTTTTGCGCCGACTTGGATGCCAAGGCGCACTCGAGCTTTGCATTGCGCACACGCAGGGTGATGATGGTCTCACGCATGGGTCTTCCCCGCCTTCTCCTCGATACTCTCGCTCATTTCGAATGTTGGCCTGGACACGCTGCCGAGCGCTTTCCCAGCTGCGCTGCCGGGCTCCTCCCCCAGTACGCTCTCCACCACGTCGGACAGCTTCGCGAACTCCTCGGCGAACGCGTCGATCTCCGCCGCGCCCTCGGGCGTGATGCGGTAGTACTTGCGACGCGGGCCCATCTCGGACTCGCGGTACGTCGAGGAGATGAAGCCCTTCTTTTCCAGGCGCATGAGCAGCGGGTACAGAGTGCCCTCGGCAATACCCGAAAGCCCGCACGATGCAAGTGTGCCCACAAGCTCGTACCCGTAGGTCTCCCCTCGCCCGACAAGCGCCAGCACGCACCCCTCGAGCACGCCTTTCAACATCTGCGATGAGGTCATGGAGTGCCATCCTTCCCTTCGCTCCCGTATGTGCGAGGCATTCCAAACAACCGCTCGTACACCTCTCGCGCGCCCCCGCTCTCCGCATCGAGTGCAGCACGAATGAGCGAGCCGTCTTTGATGGCCAGCATGGTATCGCAGAGTTCGTCGAGGTTGGACAGAATATGCGATGAGAGTAAGATGCTCATTCCCTGCAACGCCAAGCGCTTCATGATGTACGTATTGAGCGCCACGTTACCAGGGTCCAATGCGTTCATGGGCTCGTCAAGCACCAGATAACGAACACCCGTACAGTACGCCACCGCAAGCGCCAACTGCTGCTTCATGCCCGAGGAATACGCGCGGACGGGCTTGTTGAGATAACCCGTAAGACCGCACAGCTCGATGAGCTTGCGCGTGTCCACCTTATCGGGCCACAGTGCTGCGGCGAGCTTGATATGGTCCGCCGCCGAAAGGTTGGGGTACAGCAGTCCTGCATCGCAGGGAACGTACAGCACCAGCCTGCGAAACGCCGCTTGCGCCGATGCAATGCCGTTGGCATGCACGCTTCCCGCACGTCGCGTCCCGCTCAACGCCACCATGGCCTCGAGCAACGTCGTCTTGCCCTTGCCATTCGGCGCTATGAGTCCCGTGATCGTGCCCGGGGGCAGCTCGCATGAGGCGTTGTCAATCACCACATGGGTTCCGTATGATAACAAGACTCCCTGGACGACCATGCCGCTACCGGACGAAGCGGGGCGGTGGGCATCCTTGCGAGCAAGCGCCCGGCCTCGCACAGCGACAGCGCCAAAGGCAATTGCAAGGGCCACGAACGCCCACCCCAACAGTACGACAGCCGCCAATCCAAGCGTAAGGCGCTCGTCGTTCAGCTGAATCTGATTGGGCCAATAGTTCGCACGACCCGCCACGTCCATAAAGTCGTTCAAATATGAAAGCGGATTGTATGGCGCGATTACCTCGAGCATGGCAGATTCATTATTCACGCTTTCGACGCCGGGGAGCGACCCCATCGCCATATACGCCTCGACCATCGGCCAAGCCAGGAGCAAGCAAACCGTCACAGGGGCGACAAACAAGATTCGCCTCGGCACGACACGGGCTATCGCATGAGTGAGAAGCGTGGAAAACATGGCCGCTAGAAGCAGCATTAGTAGGGCACGGGGAACAATTTCTCCCACCGACCATTCGCGCACCGCTGTCTGGGCCTCGCCCAACACATTCACTACTGGATAACTCGCCTCGCCGAAACCATTGACGAGCATGGGGATAATGAACGAGGGAAGGGCGATAAGGATGATTGCGCCTACCGAGAGCACCGAGAGCACAAGGATCTGACCCGCCATCGCGGTAAAGCACCCCAAGGGAGCTTGAGCGAGCAGGCATCTGCCACTCACCGAGCGGTTGAGCAGTACCGCCAGCACAACCGAAGGCAACACCCACATGAGCAGGGGAAGCGAGCTGTATGCCGCAGCGAAATAGAACAACGCAGGAGCCTCGCGGTACGTTTCGAATATGCGCGAGTCTTCTTGCTGGGAGAGCAGGGTGAAGAACTGGTATTCCGACTCGAGACTCTTCTCGGTGGGGCCGATCAGATTGCCCGCCCTGAATGATTCGAGGTCACTCGCGAGAAGTTGGGCGCGTAGACGGGCGTACTCCGCCGGATCATCGGTCAGGCTCGCCCGCGTCATGAGGCTCAGTTCCTCTTTCATCTGCTCGCGGAACTCGGGCGGAGCGGAGTCGTACGCACCTTCCTCAATGCTCTTGCGCCTCTCTCGCAACGCGGTATCGAGCTGCTCCGCTCCCAGGAAGTAGCCCATCGTGTCGTCGCCTTTGATAAACGGAGCCGCCAACATGAGTTGGCACACCAGGATAACCAACCACAAAACAGGATTCTTCACCATGACTTTTACCAATGCCTGCATGTAACGCAACATGTGCACCACCGCCTTGAGCCGCTCTTCCGCAAAGCTACTTTGCCTTACTAGGTAGTAGCTACATAGTAACGCTAAGTAGCTTATGGCGGGCGCGAAACCGTTCACCGCTCGGCAGACGGCGAAGCGTATGGTCCGTTACCTGATACACTTATGCTATACGTATAGCGTCAGGAGGAGCCATGGAAGCGACAATGCAAATGAACACACGCCTAGCACGCTCGATAAAAGTCGGAGGCGACGCGGTCTTGAGCCAGTGCGGCTATAGCCCCAGCCAGGCCGTTCGGGCGCTTTGGACATATCTATGTGACCACCAGGATGTGCCCCCGTTTATGAAGGAGGCCGAGGCATGCGATATAGACGCAGACCGACAAAGGAAGCTATCTCTCATCCATGACGGCGCCGGCTTGGCAATCAGGGCCGCACGACAACACGGCTACACGGGTCCCACCGGCGACCTGTTAGGGGAAAAGACCTGGCATCAGCTGCGCGACGAGATGTACGACGACATGATCGGCGAGATGGAGGCCCGATGCGTGTATCCGGCAAAAACCTCAGCCTGATAATCGACACCAACGTGTGGATCGACTACTTCATGCGAAGCGAAGTCGACGCAGGCGCATCAGAGCGCTTGCTCGAGGCCGCCATCTTGAGCGAGACGACCCTGCTCGTTTGCCCCACCACCCTAAAGGACGTGTTCTACATCCTGCCGAGGCGATTTCGACAGCAGGATATGCGTGAGGGCAAAGCGGGCCCATCATACGAACCCGTCGCATGGGCATGCGTCGAGCGCATCCTTGAGCTCGCCACGCCAACGCCCCTCGGTCTTTTTGAATGCACCATGGCGCGGTCTCTGCGAGATAAGTTCGGAGACCTGGAGGACAATCTGGTTCTCGCATCGGGCGAATCCGCGCAAGCGGATTACATCGTCACGCGCGATGCCCCGCTGCTGCAACGCTTCCCCGAGGCATGCATCACCCCCGACCGAGCACTGGAGCTCATTTCATAGCGAAAGGCCGCTCGAGCAGCTCGAACGGCCTTTCACAAAATGGTGCAGTTGGGGTACGTCCCCAACTGCACCATTTCGTGCGAAAGAGGAGGGCGCACACCTTGCGTGCGGCGCCCGACGATTGAACCCGAAGGCGGGGTGCCCCGTGCGAAGCTAGGGTTTTCCAAGTGCCCGATATTGACGCGAAAGCGGGGGCGCGTACACCTTAGGGTGGCGCGCCCCCGCTTGAACGGCAAGATCGGGTGCCTGGGAAAGCCTAGTACAGCTTGGCGCCGGCGGGGATGCTGTCATCCACGATCAGCACGTTGAGGCGCTCGGGGGTCTCGTCGCCCTCTGCCTCGGCATGGACAGCGGAGATGATCATGCCGCAGCTCGGGATGCCCATCATCTTGCGCGGGGGCAGGTTGGTGATGGCGATGAGCGTCTTGCCGATCAGGTCCTCCGGCTCGTAGTAGTCGTGGATGCCGGACAGGATAGTGCGGTCGGTGCCGGTACCGTCGTCCAGGGTGAAGTTCAGCAGCTTCTTGGACTTGGGCACGGCGACGCAGTCCTTGACCTTCACGGCGCGGAAGTCGCTCTTGGCGAAGGTGTCGAAGTCGACGAAGTCCTCGAACAGCGGCTCGACGACCACCTTGGAGTAGTCGACCGTGGGCTTCATGGGTGTGAGGAACGGACTCGCGGCGCCCGCGGCCTCGGCCATCTGGGCGGCCTTGGCGGCAGCGGCGCCGGACTTGGAGCCCTTCTCGGGCTTCATGTGCGGGAACAGCAGGACGTCGCGGATGGACGTGGAGTTGGTAAGCAGCATGACCACGCGGTCGATGCCGATGCCGATGCCGCCCGCCGGGGGCATACCGTACTCGAGGGCGCGCACGTAATCCTCGTCGTACTCCATGGCCTCATCGTCGCCTCCGGCCTTCTCCTCCATCTGCGCGGCGAAGCGCTCGGCCTGATCGACCGGGTCGTTGAGCTCGGAGAACGCGTTGGCGTACTCGTGCGCGGCGATGAACAGCTCGAAGCGGTGCGTGAGACGCGGGTCGTCCTCGTGGCGCTTGGCCAGCGGGGACACCTCGACCGGGTAATCCACGACGAAGGTCGGGTTGATGAGGATGGCCTCGCCCAGCTCGTCGAAGAGCTCGGCGATGAGCTTACCGGCGGTCCACTCGGGCTTGTACTCGATGTCGTGCTCGTCGCAGGCGGCACGGAGCTCCTCGACGGGAGTGTCGATGGTGACCTCGCGGCCGAGGACCTCGGACACGACGTCGGTCATGGGGCGAGACGGCCACGGGGAGAACAAATCGATGGCCTGGCCCTGGTAGTCGATCATGCCCTCGAGGCCGATGGCGCGCGCGGCGGCCTTGATGACGCCCTCGGCGAGCTCCTTCATGCCCTCGAGATCGGAGTAGGCGCGGTAGGCCTCCATGGTGGTGAACTCAGGGTTGTGGGTGAGGTCCATGCCCTCGTTGCGGAAGATGCGGCCGATCTCGAACACGCGCTCGTAGCCGCCCACGAGCAGGCGCTTGAGGTGCAGCTCGGTGGCAATACGCAGGTAGTTCTCCTGGTTGAGCGCGTTGAAGTGCGTGATGAACGGCTTGGCGGTGGCGCCGCCTTGGATGGACTGCAGGATGGGGGTCTCGACCTCCATGTAGCCGTTGTCCTCCATGTAGCGACGGAACGCGGAGACGATGGCGGAGCGCTTGCGGAAGGTCTCGCGCACACCCTCGTTCACGATGAGGTCGACATAACGCTGGCGATACCTGGTTTCCTTGTCGGAGAGACCGTGGAACTTCTCGGGCAGCGGACGCACGGCCTTGGAGAGCAGCTGCGCCGTGCGCGGGGCGACGGAGAGCTCGCCGCGCTTGGTGCGGGTCACCTGGCCGGTCGCCTGGACGATATCGCCGAGGTCGAGCTCCTTCAGCACCTCCCAGGACTCCTCCTCCACATCGTTCACGCGGCAGAAAAGCTGGATATCGGCGGAGGGGTCGCGCACGACGATGAACATGATCTTGCCCTGGCCGCGCTTGGCGACCACGCGGCCGCCAATGGTGACGACCTCGGGAGCAAACTCCTCATTGGCAAGCCCCTCGTAGCGCTCGAGCAAATCGGCCGCGTGGTCGGTCACGCTGGAGTGCTCGGGATAGGGGTTCTTGCCGGCGGCGTACAGGGCGGCGCGGTCGGCGAGACGGCGGGCTCGCTCGTCATTCAGCGTGTTGACGGCCTCGGTGGCAACGAGGTTCTCGGCCATGCGAACAGCTCCTCTCATACGACGGAATCGGGTCCGTCGGACAGTGATGGTCAACGGGAGACGCGGACATCGTCCCCGCCATAAGCAACGTAAACGAAAACCGCCCCCCAGCGCCATGAGGCGCCAGGGAGCGGAACGAGCGCTAGGGTTCTACCGGAAATACGGAGCGCGAACCCTAGCGCGTGATCTTGGCGATGGTGAAAACGCGCTTCTTGCCAGATGCAAGCACGACCTCAACGCTCTCGCCCTCGGCATGACCGATGATGGCACGGCCGACCGGAGACTCGTTGGAAATCTTGTGCTCAAGCACGTTGGTCTCGGTGGTACCGACGATGGTGAAGTCGGAGACCTCGCCGTCGCCGTCAATCAGCGTCACGATGCTGCCAATGGAGACGATCGCATTGGAGCCGGCGACGGCGTCCTGAGCGTTGGCGAGTGTGGCGCGAATCTCGGCGATACGGGCGGCGTTGCGGGCCTGGTCTTCCTTGGCCGCATCGTACTCGGCATTCTCGGAAAGGTCGCCGAACGCACGGGCCTCTTTGATGTGCTCGACGATCTCCTTGGCCTTCTCACCCTCGAGATAGGCGAGCTCCTCTTCGAGCTTCTTGCGGCCTTCGGCGGTCAGTACGATCTGGCTTGCATCCATGCGTCGAACTCCTCTTCTTATTGTGCAGAATAACAGCAAAGCGACCGGTGAACCCAAAGCGGGTCAACCGGCCGCGATCAACCCTTTTGCGAGCGGGTTACTCGGCGTCCTTGGCAGCGGCTTCCTTCTTGGCCTTGGCCTCGGCGAGCTGAGCCTCGAGCTGGGCGACCTCGTCGTCCTCCTCGACGACTTCGGCGTCCTCGGTGGTGGACTCCTCGCCAGACATGCCCTCACGGATGTTCTTGACGGTCTTGCCCAGGGACTTGCCGAGTTTAGGCAGGTTCTTGGGACCGAAGATCAGCAGGGCGACGATCAGGATGACAACCCACTCAAAACCTTTAGGGAACATACATTTCCTCCCAGAAACTTTCCGTTTGGCGTGAACGGCGAAACACCGTGCGCGTTACAGCTCGAATGAGTATAACCCGCCGCCATGGCTCTGCACAACATCCGCCTATTTTACACGGGCGATCGAGGCCCTTCGTAAGGACTCGGTAAACGGCTTCTAGACAATCTATGGGGCCTTGCACGCTTCTTGCCATATGCCAGCATTCGCAGAGCCCCTTACGCAACAGGGCCGCCCGAAGGCGACCCTGTAAAAATCGATGGTCGGGTTGACTGGATTTGAACCAGCGACCCCCGCGTCCCGAACGCGGTGCTCTACCAAGCTGAGCCACAACCCGAAGCTTCGCTATAGTATCAAAGCCTCGGATGAAAATCTAGCCCACAGCGATAATTGGTCCAGTTTTTTCCATCTTCGCAGCTTGCGCCCACCAACCATGCTCCTTCATGGCCGCGATGCCAATCTTTTCGGCCGCCATCTGCGTGTTGCACACGGCAAAGACGGTCGCGCCGGAACCGCAGACATCGACCGCGCGGACGTCGGGTTGCTCGCGCATCCAGTCCACGATCTCGCCGATCTGGGGGCACAGTTCGCGCGCGATCGGTGCAAGGTTGTTCGAGACATGCTCGAAGATGGCCTGTTCGTCGTGGGACCGCATCGCCTCGATCATGGGCTCGAGCGGGCTGGCCGCAACGGGGGCCTCGTCGAATCGGCGGTATGCCTCGACCGTGGACACGCCACCCGTCATGGGTTTGACCAGAGCCACAGGAGTGCCGGTGAGCGGGCGGAACAACTCGCTCATGCGATCTCCGCGTCCATCCAGGTGGGCGGGTGGCCCGTAGAGGAAGAACGGCACATCGGCGCCGATGGAACGAGCCACGGCATCGATGCGTTCATCACGCGGGTCAACACCCCAATAGCGGCAGATACCCATGATAGTCGCAGCGGCGTCGGTGGACGGACCACCGAGTCCTGCGCGGATGGGAATATGCTTGTCAATGAGGATGGCGAAGTTCGGTTCGCGATCGAACGCCTTGCCCATCGCGACTGCGGCCTTGTAGGCGGTGTTGCTCTCCTGCGGAAAATCGGCCTCGGGCACCGTCTTGACCATGAGGCGATCGGACGGCGCGATGGCCAAGGTGTCCGTAAGGTCGAGCGTCGTCATGACCGTATCGACACGGTGGTAGCCGTCTTCGCCAGTGCCCTCATGAACCCCCAAGTACAGATTGATCTTGGCGGGCGCGGTGATAAGCATGAACCGGCCCTGCGGGGCTGTGGTGCCCTGTGCACGAGCGGTTGCGCGATACGGGTCGAACGCCGGGTTGGGCACAGTGCCCGTCATTTGACCGGTCGCCGACATCTAGTGCTCCTCGAGCTGCGTGCCAAGCGGGGTGAAGATGTGCTCGCCGCTCTCGGGGTCGAACAGCTCGACCGTACCCGTGAGCACGTCGACGTACTGATACGACTGGCGGGACTTGCGACCACGACGCTCGTCGACCTCGATGATGAACACGGCAGGGTGCACGCCCTTGATGACGCCCATGCGCTCGATAACGCGGGTTCGGCCCATGTTGGCCTTAACCTTCACACGGTCGCCGACCATTCCAGCAAGCGCATCCTGAATCTCCGCGACGTGGTTAACTTCCAGCTCTTCCATGCTATAGCCTCCGTTGGGGCGCAAAAGTACAGATTGCACCCAAAATATACAAACGCTGGAAGTATAGCAGGGAGACGGCGTGTCCCTCAAGGTCACGCCGGCCATGGGCACAACATTGCCTATGGCACGGGGGAGATTGCCTATGACGTTCGTCCCTTTGGACTTGCGAAAAGGATGTTTTCCATAGGCAATCTCCCGGTGGGCATAGGCAATCCCGGCAATCGGTGTGCCGGGGTGGGTGTCGATTCGTCTTGCGAGTTACAGCTCGTCGGTGTCGAGGACGATGGTGAAGGGGCCGTCGTTGACGAGTTCCACCTGCATGTTGGCTCCAAAGCGGCCTGTCGCGACGTGCGGCACATCGGCTCGGGCGAGACTGACGAAGTACTCGTAGAGCTCCGTTGCTTGCGCCGGGGCGCGGCCTCGGTGAAGGACGGGCGGCGGCCCTTTTTGCAGTTGGCGAACAGCGTGAACTGCGACACGACGAGAACCTCGCCCGCTACATCGTCGAGGGCGAGGTTGGTCTTGCCTTCCGCGTCATCGTTGATGCGCAGGGCAAAGATCTTGCCCCAGAGCTTCTCGGCAGTCTCACGCGTGTCGGCATGACCAACGCCGAGCAAGATGAGGTACCCGCGGCGTATGGACCCCACGAGCTCGCCGCCAATGCTCACACGGGCATGAGACACGCGCTGGACGACGGCGCGCACGTCAGCGGCCCTCCGCCGCGGCGTCGCCCGCCGAGCCGACGAGCTGGCGCGAGAGGTCCTGCAACGCGTGGAACCTATGGCTGATGGCGTTCTTCTCCTCTGGCATGAGCTCGGCCATGGTCTTGCCGGGCGTGTCGTCCGGCAGGAACAGCGGGTCGTAGCCGAAGCCGTGGTCACCGCGGCCCTCATGGCCGATAGTACCCTCGCAGGCTCCCGTGCCGGTGAGGACGGCACCCGAGGGCTCGATGAGGGCGATGACGCTCATGAACCGTGCGGTGCGCTCCACATCCGGCGTATCACCGAGATTCCTCAGGAGCTTGGCATTGTTCGCGGCATCGTCACCGTGAACGCCGGCATAGCGGGCGGAATAGACGCCAGGTTCTCCGTCGAGCGCATCGACCACGAGGCCGGAGTCGTCGGCGATAGCGGCGAGCCCCGTCGCCGCGACGGCGGCCTCGGCCTTGATGATGGCGTTCTCCACGAAGGTCGTCCCGTTCTCCTCCGGGTCCTCGAAGTCCCCGAGTTGTCCCAGGGCGACGAAGCGGACCTCGGGCAGGACCGCGCCCAGAATCGCCTCGATCTCCGTGAGCTTGTGGGCGTTGCCCGTCGCCACCACGATGGTGCGCTCGGAGTCGAGGGTATCGATGTCGATCTTATCCAGCGCCATGTGCGCCTCCTGTCCTCTCATGTGCTCTGTCGATTTACGTGCGCCCGGACGGGCGTCTGATGGGTCGAGTGGGAACCTGGGCGCCCCGCATTCCTCAGTCGCGGAAGGCCGTCACGTCGTTCTGCAGGTCGATGAGCTCCCGTATGCCGAGCTCCCCGAGGTCGATCAGCCGGTTGAGGCGCGCGCGGTCGAAGGGCGTCTGCTCTCCGGTGCCCTGGATCTCGATGATCTGACCGGAATCCGTGGCGACGAGGTTCATGTCGATCTCGGCATGGCTGTCCTCGGAATAATCGAGGTCGAGCAGCTCGCAGCCGTCCACGAGGCCCATGGAAACGGCGGCGACCTGGCCGGTGAGGGGCAGACGGGAGATCTTCCCCGCCTCCACCCAGGCCATGAGCGCGTCGTGGAGCGCGACCCAGGCGCCGGTGACGCTGGCCGTGCGCGTACCGCCATCGGCCTGAATAACGTCGCAGTCCACGGTGACGGTGCACTCCCCGAGGGCCTTCATGTTCACCACGGTGCGCAGGCTGCGGCCGATCAGGCGCTCGATCTCCATAGAGCGGCCCTTGCGGCTATTCGTCTCGCGACGAGTACGACGATTGGTGGACGCGGGAAGCATGGCGTACTCGGCCGTGACCCAACCCTGGTGGCTCGCCTTGCGCCAGCCGGGCACGCCCTCCTCGATCGTGGCGGCGCATAGCACCTTCGTATCGCCGAATTCAACCAGGCAGGAGCCCAGTGCGTTCTTCATGACGTCGCGGGTGAGATTGACGGGGCGCATCTCGTTTGCTGCGCGGCCGTATGAGCGGTCGATGAGCATGCGGTCCATGGATTTCGTTCCTTTCGATCTGAGCGCGCATGGCGCGACACGTACCTGTGAGTCGTATATGGGTTGGGGTCTCACCAAACGCGGGCAGCCGACTTCAGGCTGACGGGCGAACGGCACTCAACGTTCGCGGCCCGCCTCGGTCTTGCCCACGGGGCGGTCCCCGCAGCGGTCCCTACAGCCCGCGAAGCTCGTCGAGTGCGATATGCTCGATGCTCTTGAGCGGTTGACCGAAGATGAAGCTGCCGGCCGCGGCAAACTCGGCAATGTTGTCGGACGTGGTGGCAAAGCGATGCTCGGGACGGACGGGCTCCGGCGCCAGCTGGTCGCGGCGACGCAAGATGTCCTCGAGCTCACGCGTGGTCTCCTCCGCAGAGGACACAACGCGCACGCCCGGGCCGAGCGCATGACGAATGGGTCCTGCAAGCAGCGGGAAATGCGTGCAGCCCAAGACCACGGTATCCACCTTGGCCCCGCCATCGACAATCGGCGCCAACGTGCGCTCCACTTCCACGCGGTTCTCCGGCGTGTCGAAGATGTCGCCGTCTTGGAGCCAGCGCTCCTGCAGGTGGGCCCCGGTGGCAAGCTCACGCTCGACCATCTCGACGAAGCTGGGAGCGGGGCAGCCATACACGTCGACGCCCGCGTCCAAGTCCTGAATGGCGCGCGTATAGGCACCGGTACGCACGGTGAGCGGCGTGGCGAGCACGCCGACCTTGCGGGTGCGGGTCGAATTGATGGCGGCGCGCGCTCCGGGCGCGATCACGCCGATCACGGGTACGGGCAGGATCTGCTGTGCGATGCGCAGACCCGCCGCCGTCGCGGTGTTGCAGGCGATCACCATGATCTTGATGTCGCGCTCGGCCAGCCAGCGCCCCGCCTGGAGGACGAACGAGCGGACCTCCTCCTCGGAACGCACGCCATACGGGCAGCGCTTGGTGTCACCCACGTAATAGATCGATTCATGCGGCAGCGCCTCGGCGATGCAACGTGCCACCGTGAGCCCACCCAAACCGGAATCGAATACACCGATCGGTCGTTCGCTATCGAGCATCAAACGCTCTCCCCTCTTGCCGTGCCCACCGTGCGGAGCGGCACCGTGTGATATTTCGTCTGCGCGATACGGGGCAATCCCGCGTGGTCTTTCTACGCCTTAGCCGCCAGCAGGGCGTTCGCCATCGCGATCCAACCCTCGACGACTTTGCCGCGCGTGATGTAGACGTTGTCGTTCTCCTCGATGAGCGCGGGCGCAGCCGGGTCCTTGAGCGCATTTTCCACGCACACGAAGGTCCCCACGTAGGGGGCGGCGAGGAAGTCGGACTCGGAATCGCCGATGGCGAGGGTCTCGGAGCGGTCGATGCCGCACAGCTCGCAAAAGCGCTCGATGCCGCGGCCCTTGTTGAGGCCGGCGGGCATGATGTTGAAGGCGCGACCGGGACCGTCCTCGCCGAGGTCGAGGGTGGTGGGCTTGGACACGTGGGTGAGATAGCCGTTGTTGCCCCACACGAGACCGAGCCCGGCGACGTCGATCATCGCCTGTGCCTGATCGTCCGGCACCTCGCCGCGCATGCCGACGGTGACCTCGCGGTACTTGATGCCGTTGGCCATGTCGTTGTGGTACTCGATGCGCCCCGGCCAGCGATCGATGATGCCCTGGCACACGCCTGCCCGCTCGATGACCTGATGCGGTGTGAGGCCGCAATCGGGGTCGTAGGGCATGTCGCCGGTAAAGTACTCCCACCGGTTCGCCTTCAAGTCGAGCATGAGCAGGCCGCCCATCTCGCCGATGTAAGAGTTGAAACCGAGGATGCGGGAGTCCTCGTGCATCATCACGCGGGCACGGCCGGAACACGGGATGATCTCGATACCGGCGCGCTTGAGGGCGACGATGGCCTCGACGAGTGTGGTTGACGGGTTGCCGTCGTTGTCCGAGAGGGCGCAGGAGCCAGGCGCCAGCATAGTGGCGTCGAGGTCGGTGAAGACGTATTTCACGCGGGCGAGCTTGTCGTGCAGCCCACCCGTGGGTTCGCACGGCAGGACGGGATAGTTCGAGAGGTCGAAGTCGCTCATGGCAGCCTTTCTCGCGATGCAGGTTCGTCCTCACCATCATAAACAAAAATGCGAGGGCACTCTCTGCCCCCGCGTTCAAAAACATGGGTGGGCGATGAGGGATTCGCCGGGCGGCTGGCGCCGCCCTCCTCCCGCCGCGGCGCTCGCGCGCCTTGCGGGCTGCGCTGGAAAACGGCTCGCGCCGTTTCCTCAGCTCCGCACCCCGAACGGGGTTCGAATCCGCGCAATTCAAACAAAAACGCGGGGGCGCCGTGACCCCCGCGTTGTCGTTCTATGGTGGGCGATGAGGGATTCGAACCCCCAGCCTTGTGCGTGTAAAGCACCTGCGCTAACCGTTGCGCCAATCGCCCGTGGGTGAACAGTATAGCGGCAACTAGGCCAAAACGCGAGTGAGAGCGGAAATGAGCCGGTCGATATCCGCAGTACCGCAGATGAGCGGGGGTAGGAACCGCAGCGTATGCGGGCCCGTAGCGTTGATCACGAAGCCCTCCGCGAGCATCGCCGCCACCACATCATGGGCATCTCCCACATCCTCGGCGATATCGCAGCCCACCATGAGGCCGATGCCACGCACCTCGCGAACCGCATCCAAGCTGCCAAGACGCTCCGCAAAATAGGCTCCCACCTCGGCGGCGCGGTCGTCATATGCGCCGAGCGTGAGTTCGCAAAGCACGGCTGCCGCCGCCGCAACTGCCAAGCAGCTCCCGCCGAACGTCGACCCGTGGTCGCCGGGACGGAACACGTCGGCAATCTCCTTCTTGGCCACACACGCCCCCGCCGGAACGCCGCCGGCGATACCCTTTGCCAGGCTCATGATGTCGGGCTCTACCCCGAGAACCTGGAACGCAAACGGTTTGCCGGAGCGGAAGATGCCCGTCTGGACCTCATCGGCAATGAGCAGCGCTCCATGCTCATGCGCCACGTCGCGCGCTACCTCCATGAACTCGCGCGTGAGCGGATGCACGCCGCTCTCCCCCTGGATGGGTTCGAGCATGACGGCGCAGATCTCATCGCCCAGGGCATCGAAGATGGCCCTCAGCTCATCAACGTCGTTCGGCGTGCACGCCGTAAAGCCGACCGGCAACGGCCGGAAGCTTTCCTGCAGCCAATCTTGCATGGTCGCCGCGATGGTCTCGAGCGTGCGCCCGTGAAAACCGCCGCGCAGGCACACGATCGTGTTACCGCCGTTGCCGACACGCTTGGCGTACAGGCGAGCGAGCTTCATCGAACCCTCATTTGCCTCCGCACCCGAGTTCGCAAAGAATGTCTTCCACACCTGCTCGCCCTCCGCCGGGGCAGACGCGGCGCGCACCGCCTCCTCATCACCTGCATCCATGGCATGAGCCAATGCCCGCGCACCCTCCACATCGCCGTTGGCAAGCTTGGAGATGAGCGCCGCCACCTCGCCTCGATGCTCGATATAGAAGTAGTTCGACACGTGCGCCAGCCGATCCGCCTGCTCCCGCACGGCACGCGAAACCGCCGGGTGCCCATGACCCAGGCAGCACACGCCGATTCCCGCGAGAAAATCAAGGTACTCGCGTCCCGCGTCGTCGACGAGCGTCATGCCGTGACCGCCGACGAACTCTACCTCCGACCTGCCGAAGGTGTGCATTACATATGAAGACTCGAGCGTCTGTTGAGCCGCAAGCGACATACGCCTCCCCTTTCTCGTTTAGCTGTTCTCGGTCAAGCGCGCGGAAAACGCGTCAAGCGGTGCTGGCGAAGACGGCGCGCAGACCTCGGCGTCATACGCCGACGGATCGGGATGGCGGTCGTATTCGTAGGCATTGCGGGACGCGTGAATCACCGTGCCGATGCCCGCGTCGGTGAGCAGCTCCAGCAGCAGCGAATGCGGCATGGTCCCGTTGATGATGTGGGCGCGCAGCACGCCGCCGGCGAGGGCGGCGATGCAGCTCTCGAGCTTGGGGATCATGCCCGCGTCGATCGCACCGTCCTTCAACATGGCGCGCGTCTCGTCGACCGTGAGGTTCGATATGAGGGAGGACTTATCGGAAAAGTCCTCGTACAGGCCGTCGACGTCCGTGAGGAAGATCACCTTGTGGGCGCCAAGCGCAGCGGCTATGTGCCCTGCGGCGACATCGGCGTTGATGTTGTAAAAACCGCCGTCCTCGCCAACGCCCACGGTCGCGACGACGGGAATGTAGTCGTTCTCGACCAGGTTGTTAAGGTAGCCGCCGTTGATGCGGACAATGCGCCCCACACGGCCCAACTCGGGCGCGAGCTGCTCGGCCACAATCGTTCCCGCATCGGAGCCCGACACGCCCACGGCAAGATTGCCGTGCTGGTTGACCGCCGACACGAGCTGTCCGTTTACCTTTCCCACGAGCACCTCGCGCACGAGCTCCATCGCCTCATTGCTCGTAACGCGCTGGCCGCCGCGGAACTCCACGGGGATCTCGTGCCGCTTGAGCGCGGCGTTGATATCCTTGCCACCGCCGTGGACGATGACCGGCTTCATCCCCATGATCTTGAGCAGCACGATGTCGCTCATCACATCGGCACGCAGGCGCTCGTCCACCATCGCGGCGCCGCCGTACTTGATGACGACCGTCTTGCCCGTCAGGTTCTTCATCCAAGGCAGCGCCTCGAAGAGCAGCTGCGCGGTCTCCTCGCTTGAAAGCGAGGTCCTGCTGTCGCGTGCGTATTTCATGACTTGCTCCTAGGAACGGTAATCGGCGTTGATGGACACGTATTCGTGCGTGAGGTCGCAGGTCCACACCGTCGTGGAGCACGTGCCCGCGCCCAGGTTGGCCTCGATGACGATCTCGGGCTCCTCGAATCGTCGCAGGGCCTCGGCCTCATCGAAGGGCACGGTGAGGCCGGCACGACACACGGGCATCCCCATGATGTCGATGTCGACCCGGCTCTGATCGAACGGCACCCCGCATTTGCCAAGGGCCGCCGCAATGCGCCCCCAGTTGCAATCGTGACCGGCGATCGCAGTCTTGACCAGCGGCGAATTGGCAACGGAACGGGCGGCGGTATCGGCATCGGCTTCGGTAGCGGCACCGTGAACGTTCACGGTCACGAGCTTCGAGGCACCCTCGCCGTCCGCGGCGATTGCACGGGCAAGGTTCTCGCACACGGCATGGACCGCTTGGCACAGCTCGGCGTAGGCCGGCGTCCCCTGCTCGATGAGCGCAACGCCCTGTGCCGCGTCACCCGAGGCGAATATCACACACGTGTCGTTGGTGGAGCTGTCCGAATCGACGGTCACCTTGTTGAATGTCACACGCACCTGCGAGAGCAAGATCTCGTGCAGGGCGGCGGGCTGAACGGGGGCGTCGGTGGTGATGACGGCGATCATGGTCGCCATGTTCGGCATGATCATGCCCGAGCCCTTGCACATACCGCCCACAGTGAACGCGCAGCCCTCAAAACCCGGCGCCGTGCTCTCGTACGCAACCGCGTACTCCTTGGCATGCGTATCAGTCGTCATGATCGCGCGGGCCGCATCATGGGCGCCCTCGCGCGAAAGCGCTGCCGCCGCTTGCGGGACCCCTTGCTCGAAGGGCTCGATATCGAGGGGGACACCGATGACCCCCGTCGAGGCGACAAGCACCTCACCTGCCTTGCAACCTAGGGCATCCGCGACGACGCCACAGGTCTCCCGTGCGATGGCGAGACCGGGCTCCCCCGTCGCAGCGTTGGCGTTACCGGAGTTGATGACCACAGCGCGCATCGTGCCATATCCGTGCTCGATTCCGCCGAGCTGCTCGCGGCTCACCTGCACGGGGGCTGCGCAGAACCGGTTGGTGGTAAAGACGCCGGCTGCGGCAACGGGGCGGTCGGCGACCACGAGCGCGAGGTCGGCGCGGCCCGGGTTCTTTCGAAAACCGGCATGGACGCCGGCGGCGGTGAAGCCCTGCGCGCTCGTCACGCCGCCCCGAGCGATGGGGCGCAACGATACGGCGGAAGATGTCGAGGTCGTGTTGAAGGTCGTGTTCATAATGCATCCCTTAGGACTCGTTTTGGCTAGACTGGCATGGCGAAAAGCGGCAAACCTCGTCGCTCCTCGAGCCCAAAGACGATATTGGCGCACTGCACAGCTTGACCGGCAGCCCCCTTGCACAAGTTGTCGATGGCTCCCGTTGCCACCAGCACTCCCGTGCGCGGGTCCACGGCGAGGCCGATCTGGCACCGGCACGTGCCCGCCACTGAGGCAGTTCGCGGCATGGCGCCCGCATCGAGCACGGTGACAAGGGGCGCATCCTCGTAAAACGAGCGGTACGCCTCGACGGCCTCCTCAACATCCATAGCTGCCGCCTCCTGCGTGAGCCTCAGCGTCACGGTGGACAGCAGTCCGCGTTTGAGCGGCGCGAGGTGCGGCGTGAACACCACACGGTCTTTCGCCTGCAAGATCTGCTCGATCTCCGGCGTGTGACGGTGTTTGCACACACCATATGCCTCGACATTTTCATCGGCCGAACAATAATGCGTGCGGGCGTTGCAGCCCTTTCCCGCGCCCGTCACGCCAGAGACGGCATCCACCACCACAATCGTATCCTCGCGGCACCAGCCCATGCGCAACGCCGGAGCAGCCGCCAGCGACGTGGCCGTGGGATAGCACCCCGCGCATGCCACCAGGGCTGGCTCCCCCGTCTCCAAACTGGCACGGGCATCGGCGAGATCTTTGGCGAACAGCTCCGGAAGCCCGAATGCGCGCCCTGCGAGCAGTTCGGGCGAGGCGTGCGGGACCCCATACCATTCCTCGTAGACCTCCGCGCTCGCCAGCCGGTAATCCGCGGACAAGTCGAACACCGAGACGCCGTGCGCCAAGAGGCTGGGCGCCATCCCCATGGCTGCGGTATGCGGGACGGCAAGGAACACCGCATCGAGGGCCATCAGCGCGGGATCGTCATGGCTGGTGAACACGAGGTCCGTCTCTCCCGTAAACGCGGGGTAGATGTCCGCGAGCCGCACACCGGCATCGGCGTTGGACGTTATCGCCTTGAGCTCGAAATCCGGGTGTGCGAGGAGCAAGCGGACGAGCTCCGCCCCGGCGTACCCCGCTGCGCCAACGACTCCTACCTGATACGCCATGTGTTCCGCCCTTCTGCCATGTATACGCTGCGATGCAGCTCCGCCCGCCGGACCCGGGGCCGTGCGTCGCTCCCGGGGCCGTTGCCGAGCCCTGGTCCGCTGCCGCTTCCGGGACCGTTGTCCGACCCGAGGCCGTTCGTCGCTTCCATATGCATTGCCCATCAAAACATTTGCAATATTGCGAAAGTTTGACAGTAAATATTATCATTTCTGATTGATTCATTCACTTTTATACATTCGTAACAAAGCCGACACGCGCGCTTCGAAACGCGAGCTCCGAAACGAGGGTCCCGATTTCAAACCCCTGATAAATCACATTATCAAGCTGCTTTCTGTGAGAAATCAACGGTTTGAAATGACGCCACAATTTCAAACCGTTGGTAAATCACATTACCAAGCCTCAAAATGTGAAAAATCATGGGTTTGAAATCGTCCCCGCTGTTTCAATTCGCCATATCAGCGCGATGTCCCGCCGCGCGCAGCACCTTGTCGTGACGCCCGGTCGACGTAATCCCGTCGAGGAACGCCCGCCGTCGTCAACAGGTTCTCGAAGTACTCGACGTTGTAGACCTCCTCCATGGAGAACCGAATCACCGTTGCATTGGCCATGTTGATATGCGCCTCCCGACGGCGCTCCTTCGCCATGGCATGAATCACCGCATCGATATCGCCGGCATTCGCCGCTCTCGCCCGGTACTTCTCCAGCCCGTCCAGCTCGCCGATGATCCAGTGGCCGTTGCTCAAGCACCAGCCGAAATCACCGTACTTCGGGTTGTCCGGTTCCATGGGGTCGATTATTTCCACCTGCAATTCAGGCGGCTGGAAACCGAGCTCGATCATCGCGGCGCGCGCGATGGACTCTCCTCCGTTCTCACTTCTCCCATCCGCCCACAACAGCGTCTCGCGTGCCTGGCGAACACCCCGTTTACGGAAGCCATCCTCCGCCAGCCACTGACTCAGCTCTTCCTCACTTGTCATCCCCCAATGCAATGCGGAGTCGACAATCGCCAGCCCCTCTTTAAACGGCGCCGCGCAGAGGCAATCGATAAGAGTCCTCCGAAGGGACGTCACCTGCACTCCCATAACCTTGACGACGTCGCCATCGCGTAGCGCCCACGTGTGGCGCGCGATTGGACTTGCAGGGCTGTTTGGGAGCGCCGACACCACGTGCGCCTTGTCGAGCAGCCGGTTCGGAACCTGCAATCCGTGCACCATCGCAGCGGAATACAGGCAGAATATCCATTCCGGGTGCGTTTTGCCCAAAGTGCGGACGAGCTTGTAGGAACGCACGCGCGGCGGGGCAGACCCATACGCCGCGGTCCGTGCGAAGATGCCTCGACAGGGGCAGGTCACTTCGCCTGCCGCGCGAAGCCGATGCAGCAAGGCCTCTTCTGCGTGGCACTCCGGCATCAGCCACAGTCCCTGCCGGTCACACCGGTCGAACTTATCCAAAACTCGCTGTTTTGCGTCCCCCATATGTCGTCCCGTCATCCGCACACCTCGGAACCTCTACGGTATCAATGAGACGACGGAATGAGTCTTGCACGTGGTTGGGGATTATCTGACACCCAGCTCAGTGCCACAGCCGATGTATTTTTATCCATGGGCGGTGGCAATTCATCGGCCAACGGTCGGGTCAAAGGTCGAAATCGCATCATCAGAGCTCGACTTGCGTCACATTGAAAGTTCTTTCGACCGTCTGTACCCCCAATATGGCCGTACGACCTATTCGGGGCTTGACAAATCGATCAAACCCTCCTTGGCCGCCCGCTCGTCCTGCTGGATTGTGAGGAAACACGGGTTTGAAATGAGCGCGTTCATTTCAAACCCGTGATAAATCACATTACCAAGGCCGTTTATGTGAGAAATCAATGGTTTGAAATAATGCACTCGTTTCAAACCCACGTTTCTTCGCGTCGTCGAGTGAAGGAGGCCGGGGGCCGACCAACAGCGGCATCGGCCGGGACGCAAGCGCGGAAATCGGGCGATCGTAAGAACAAGCATCAAAAAAACCGCCCTGGGACAGTTCAAAACTGCCCAGGGCGGCTCATGTGTGCGATGACATCGCACGTCCACGCCGCGAATCACGCAGCGCGCGCGCCAAGGGAGACTAGAACGTGACCGGGGTATCCGTGTAGACGCACTCGAGCAGCTGCTCCATCTCCTCCTGCGTGGGGATACGCGGGTTGGAACCGGTGCAGGCATCGAGGATGGCGTTGGCGGCAACCTCGGACTTCTTAGCCTCGAACTCGTCGTAGTCGATGATGGACTCATCGGCCTTCACGCCGTACTGGCCGTAGTTCTTGATACCCTGCGGAATGTCGAGAGCGTCGTTGAGGTCGCGGATCTTCTGGACAAGGGCCTCCACGAGCTCGTCCTCGGTCTCACCCTCGAGATGCAGGATGTCCTTGGCGATGAAGGCGTAGCGGCTCTTGGCGCGCTCGTCCTTCGCGTTGAACTGGATGACCTTGCCGAGGTACATGGCGTTGGCGCAACCGTGGATGATGTGGTCCCCGGAGAATGCGGCGCCGGTCTTGTGGGCCATGGAGTGGACGATGCCAAGCAGGCCGGAGGAGAAGGCGATGCCGGCGATGCACTGGGCGTCGTGCATGTGGGCGCGGGCCTCATGGTCGCCCTGGTAGGACTTGGGCAGCCACTCGACGATCTCGCGGATGGCGTGCAGCGCGTTGCCGTCGGTGTACATGGAGCCGGCGGTGGAGACGTAGGCCTCGATGGCATGGGTCAGCGCGTCCATGCCGGTGTGGGCACAGAGCTTGGCCGGCATGGTGTAGGTGAGCTCGGGGTCGACGATGGCGACATCGGGCGTGATGTTGAAGTCGGCCAGCGGGTACTTGATGCCCTTCTCGTAGTCGGTGATGACGGAGAACGCGGTGACCTCGGTCGCGGTGCCGGAGGTGGAGGCGATGGCGCAGAACTTGGCCTTGGTGCGGAGCTCGGGGAAGGAGAAGGGCACGACGGCCTGCTCGAAGGTCTCCTCCGGGTACTCGTAGAACAGCCACATGGCCTTGGCGGCGTCGATCGGGGAACCGCCGCCGATGCCGATAATCCAGTCGGGCTGGAAGGCCTCCATGGCCTTGGCGCCCTTCATGACCGTCTCGACGGACGGGTCGGACTCGACGCCCTCGAAGATCTCGACCTCGAAACCGGCCTCCTTAAGGTCCGCCTCGACGTCCTGCAAAAAGCCGCCACGGCGCATGGAGCCGCCGCCAGTCACGATCATGGCTTTGGAGCCCTTGAGGTTCTTGACCTCGTGGCGAGCACCCTCACCAAAATACAGGTCGCGAGGATTGGTGAAACGTCCCATTACTTACCTCCCATTTCGCGGAATCAACCGCGTTTGCGCGGGGCACCGTTAGCCCCACATGGACTATGCCCGCAGATCGACCGGTTTCACCGCTCGGGCCCAAACAGGTGCCCGAGGGGGCGCCCCCCGCGGATTCCCGAGTGCCTAACGAGAGCGTGGTAAATCGTTCAATCACAGACGCTCACATCATATCGCGTGCGCCCATCCGACTAGGTTCGAAATCTGTTAGGCTTCTTGCATACTTCGCCCTCTTAGCAGCAGGTCGCGAAAGGGAACGTGTATGAAAACGCGCATCAAAACGGGGGATATCCTCCTTTTTACTGGTCTTTTGCTGGCAGCCGTCATAGGTGGAATCTGGTGGTTGGCAAACTCCGCAAACGCTGGCGATTTTTCGGCGAGCGGCGCGCTCGTGGTTACCCAGACCAAAGAGGGCTTCCGCCGCACCGACCCGCTCTCCACGGAGACGACATATGTGGTCGAAACGCCCGGGACGGGAACGGGGCCCGATGCGCACGAAGGCCTCAACACCATTCGCATCGCGAACGGCACCGTAAAGGTCGAGAGCGCCAACTGCAACAACCAGGTCTGTGTCGAGCATGACCCCATTGCGGGCGTTGGAGAAGAAATCGTATGCCTTCCCCACGGACTCGTCGTCGAAATCGTTCAAGACGAGTCACAGGCGACCGTCCTTCATTGACGCGTCAACGTCCTGCAAGCCAATGGCGTGAGCCCAAAGGGACGCACGCCATGGGCAAGAAGAAAACGGCTACACTAGTTCGATAACGAATAAGAGCCGTACGTGCGGATATATACCTCGGGCCCCGGAGCCACGTCCCGCGACCATCACGAACGACCAGGCCCACGCCACCAGTCAACCGGAAAGGAGAGACCCATGGCATTCGACCCCATCCAGGAGGACTGCCTTCGCCTCATCCTCGCCAATATGGAACGCGAAGGCGTTCAGCTCCTCCAAGACCCCTTGTACATCGATCGTGCCTCCGAGGCGTTCCAAAACGACCCCTCGTCGCTCATCCACACCGATCGTGAGCGCTCGTTTCACTTGGTATCCAAGGCAACGGAGGTCGTCGACTACCGTGCGCCGTTCGCACCGACCGAACAGGACGCCGAGGCGCAGTTCGACATTGCGGAGAACTACCTGCGCGAGGCGACCGAGCTCGACCCGCGCAATTGGGATGCCCAGCGCATGCTCGCCACCCTGCAATCGGAATCGGACGACGAACTCATCTCCTATCTGCTCGACCATCGCGCAGATGTCGAACGCGACGTCGAGCACCTCCTCGAGGACGCATCGAACCCCTACGAAGAGGAGTTCGCGCGCGATTTGGGGCAGCGGCCCCTCCAACGCTGGATTGCCATGCTCGCCTCGCGGCTGTTCATCGCCGGGCAGTACCGCATGGCCCTCATGTGCGCCGAGGAGGGCCTGAGAGCCTACCCACTCGACATGGCGGGCATTCGCCACACCGGCATGCTCGCGCTCGCCAAGCTCGAGGTGGCGCCCGAGGAACTCAAACGCTACCGTTCGCGCCATGCAGCCGCCTATCAACTTGCGGGCAAGAGCGCCTCGCGCCGCACACAACCCGGCGGCCACGCACCGGACGCGTGGAGCCTTATCGCGCAGATGAGCCTGGCATACCGCTCCTTCGACATGGCAGGGGCCACGACGGCGTTGCGAACGCTCATGCGCGTGTACCCTCGCAGTGCCCAATCCCTCTACTTCCAGGCAGAATTCCCCGACGGCGTGTTCTCGCGCGTGAATGTGCAACCCGGCAGCGAGGATGAGCTGGTGCTGGCCCTCTCGGAGGCGACGCCGCTCCTGCAAGAAGGGATGGGCACGCCCGATTCGGCGAGCTTTGCGTTGTGGATCGCCGAACACGACCTGGTGCAGCGTTCCCTCGACGCACGCGACCCGCTCCCCCACACCGAGACGCGCGGCAACGCACCCGGAGGCGAGAACTGATGAATCCACGTGCATACGTTCCCGCGTACCTTGAACATCGCTACGCCCTCGCCCATCCCGAGCTCACGAACGCGGCGCGCGAACTCGTTCACGAACAGATCGAGCGCGATCCCGATCGCTATGCAACCGATGACGGCGCGCGGGCCCTCGTGTCGTACATGCGCGTGCAGGAGGAGCTCCTCGACGGGTTGCTCCGCATGGAGGACCTGCCCGACGGAGATTTCGAACGCGACCGCAGCGCGCTCTTCGAGCGTGCCCGCGCCCAGCTCGCGGCGATCATGCGAACGGACCCCCACTGCGTCGACGCGAGGCTCGTCGCCATACAGCTCGCCGAGGTGCCCCTCGATGCCTGCCTGGGCGATATGCTCCAGCTCGAACGTGAAACTCGGGAGAGACTCGTGATGTCCCGTCCGGGATTCGACCCCGATATCGAGGGGCTATGGCGTGAAAGCGCACTCGCGGCAAGCGAGGATGCCGGGGAGCTCACCGCACGCGACCCCGAGGTCATCGGCTGGCTTCACACCGTTGAGGCGCTCGCCCAAGGATGCATCTTCACAGCCCGCTACCGCGCCGCCGCCTCGTACGCCCGCACGGTGATGCGCGCGCACGGCTACCCCAACCTCGCCGTGGGCACGCTCTTCCTCGCACTCGCGCGTCTGGAGGACGAAGACGGGTTCTTCGCGGCTGCGCGCGATGCGGGTGAGGGCGCCGAGGGCCTGCCGTGGTTCCTCTTGGGACGCACCATCTTGCTCTACAAGCTCGGACAGCGTCGCAGCGCGCGCCGTGCGCTCCGTGATTTCGCGGCGCGCTGCGACGGCGGGGCGTTCTTCCTCATCAACCCGACCTACCACGACCCGTACCTGCCCGTGCGGCCCGCGGCCCTCGAGGCATGGGACTTGTCGCACCAAGCCGTGTGGGAGGCCGACGGCATCATCGCCGACACGCCCGATTTCGCCGCATGGGCGGAGGGCGTCGAGGGAATCCGAGAGCGTGCCGAGGAGTTCGCGTTACGGCATGGGTTCTAGCCCCCATGCGCGCCGGGCACCGGGCCATCCGTGATACGCTTATCGGGTTGCCAATCGATTCCGGAGGAACCGCCCGTGCAGGATTTTTCGCTCAAGCACCGCGTCACCGTGCACTACACCGGCTCATTTGAGGACGGCGAGGTCTTCGATACCACCGAGGGCCGCACGCCGCTCACATATGTCGAGGGAAACCACGAGGTCGTCCCAGGCTTCGAGGTCGCGGTGCTCGGCATGGAACCCGGCGAGAAGAAGACCGTGACCCTTGCGCCCAGGGACGCCTACGGTGAGCACGACCCGCGCCTTCTGTACGTCATGCCCACGATCGAGATTCCAAACTATGAGGAACTGGTACCCGGGCAACTCATCTACCTCATGAACGGCGAGGGCTACCAGCAACTCGCACGCGTGATGCGCGTGGCCGACGACGGCGACACGCTGTTTGACTTCAACCATCCCATGGCCGGGCACACCCTCACCTTCGAACTCTCGCTCGTGAGCCGTCAGCCCTATACCGATGAGGAGGCGTAGACCATGGTGACGTCCCATCCCATCCGGCGCGGCGTGGCGTGCCCGGGTTGCCCCCACCGCGCGGCATACGTGGCATGTAGGGAGGCACTTGGGCGTGGACGCGCCCGCGTTATCTGCGGCGACGCAGGCTGCGCCGCCGTTGGCTCCATGCACCCGGCCGCCTGCACGTGCGTAGGCGGCGAAGAGGCGCTGCTCGACCGCTACAAGGTGCCTGTGCCCCAGGGCGGTACACCGCAGGAACCCTCCTGCGAGGCGTGCATCCACTTCGTGCCCGACGCCGCGCTCGCCCGTGATGACGAATCAGCCGAACTCGCGGGGCTTTCCGCAGAAGGACGGGTCACCATCCTTGCCGTGCTCGCATCCAGCCGCGCATTCCTCACGCGTGAGGCCATCGAAGGACTGGCGGAACGTGCCCTCGCCCTGGGTTGCGGCGACGCCGTGATCGTGGATCCGTTCGACAGCCAACGCGCCGCGGGCGTTCTCTGCGGTGCCTTGGCGCGCCCCGGCGTCCACGCCGTGGTGTTCGCCTCGCCCTGCGCCCAAATCCAGCGCGGCGAATACGAGGCGGAGCCCGCCGAGATCGATGCATACGCCTGCATGAGCTGCCACCGCTGCCAGCAAATCACCGGCTGCCCGGCGATTAGCTTTGAGCCGCCCGTATTCCGCATCGACGCAGATGCCTGCGCCGGATGCGATCTGTGCGTCGAGTGCTGCCGCACACACGTCATCTACTCCCCGCGCAGCCGCATGACACCCGAGGAGCGCAGCCGCGCCCGATACGCAGCTGCCAGCCAGTAAGCCCGTCGTTCTCCCCGGCCCTCCACCATGGAAGGCGGGAGCGAACGCCAGGCACATGACATCCCCATCACGATAGGAGCTCTCATGAGCATCAGATCGAACATCGCAACCGTCACCGCCGACCTTGCCCGCTGGGGGCTCCGCTCCGTCCTCCATCGTAACGGCGGTGCACTGCCCGGCAAGCTAGCCCTTTCCATCGACCCCGAACTCGTCGCCGATCTTGCCGGCCTCCTGGACGCAAGCGTGGTCATCACCGGCACGAACGGCAAGACCACCACGACGAACCTCATAGCCGATGCCGTGGCGGCGAGCGGAGCCGTCTGCGTGTGCAACCGAGCGGGAAACAACATGGAGACCGGTATCACGGGCACCCTGCTCGAGGCGAACTCCAATCGACGTCGAACCGCCGGCAAGCGCCGCGTGGGCGTGTTCGAGTGCGACGAGCTGTACACCGTGCGCATCCTGCCGCGCCTCAAGCCCACGTATTTCGTCTTGCTCAACCTGTTCCGCGACCAGCTCGACCGCTATGGGGAGATCGACCATACCCAGGACGTCATCGCGCAGGCGCTCGCCTTGTCGCCAACGACCACGCTGATCTTCAATGCCGACGACCCGCTGTGCGCCTCCATCGCCGACCGCGTGCCCAATCCCTCGCTTCCCTTTGGGCTCGATGGCCCCACCGGCGGCGAGGCCTCGCACATCGCCGAGTCGCGCTTCTGCGCCCACTGCAACGCCCCACTCGAATACGACTACATCCAATACGGTCAGCTGGGCTCCTACCACTGCCCCGCCTGTGGCTGGAGGCGCCCCGACCTCGCCTCGGGGGCCTCGAACGTGCACCTCACCAGCACCGGTTATTCCTTCGAATTGAAGGCGCAGCAAGACGGGTCCTCGCAGACCGCGCCCCTCTCCACCAGATACAACGGCCTGTACATGGTCTACAACATCACCGCCGCTTGGACCGCCGCCTGGGTCCTCGACGCGCTCGACGGCGATTCCAGCCGCTTCCAGGGCGTCCTCGACACTTATGTGCCCACCGGAGGGCGCATGACGCGTTGGCAGGCGAAGGGGCGCATCGTCGCGACCGACCTGGCCAAGAATCCCGTGGGCTTCGATCGTCAGATCCAGCAGGTCAAGGCCTCGGGCGGCAAACTCATGGCCTTCTACCTCAACGACGCAGATGCGGACGGACGCGACGTCTCGTGGATTTGGGACGTTGACTTCGAATGTCTGAGCGCTCCCGGCGTACATGCCTTTGCGGGCGGATCGCGCGCGCACGACCTGCAGGTTCGCCTCAAGTACGCCGGCATCGACGCCTCGCTCGTTAATAGCATCGGCGATGTCATCGATACCTTGGCGGGCGAGGATGTCGGCGAGGTCCTTCATGCCGTTGCCAACTACACCGCGTTCCCCCCAATCGTCAAGGAGCTCGAGGGGCTCGGGGACGTCGTGACCGGCGATGCGAAAACCGTGTCCATCGATGTAACGGCCATCCACGATGACGACGACACCCAGCACTCGGACAAGATGCTCGACCTGGGCCGTCCGTTGCGCATCGTCCACCTCTATCCCGACGCCTTGAACCTGTACGGCGATGGCGGCAATGCCATCATCCTCGAACGCCGCTGCAGGTGGCGGGGCATTCCCGTCGAGGTTGACGACGTGCACATGGGCGATGTGCTCGACCTGTCCACGGCGGACATCGTGCTCATAGGCGGCGGTGCCGACCGCGACCAGCTCGCCGTTGCCAACGAGCTGCGCCACCAGCGCGACGAGCTGCAGGGCTACGTTGAGGATGATGGCGTCGTTCTCGCAATCTGCGGCAGCTACCAGCTCCTCGGGCGCTCGTATTACATGGGCGATGAAAAGGTTGAGGGGCTGGGCATCATCGCCGCCGACACGGTACGTGGCGAAGGCCGCCTCACGGGCAACGTCGCGGTGAAAACCGATATCGCCGACGCCCCGTTCGTAGGGTTTGAAAACCACGGCGGACGCACGGTGCTCGACGCCTGCGAGCATCCGCTCGGCACCTCAGTGCTCGAGGGCACCGGCAACAACGGTCAAGACGGCTCTGAGGGATGCCTCCACCGCAACCTGGTGGGAACATACCTCCACGGACCCGCGCTCTCCAAGAACCCCGAGCTCGCCGATTGGCTCATCACGCGAGCCCTCGAGCGCCGCGGGCGCGGCGGTAACATACAGGCGCGAGAGCTGTTGCCACTCGCCATGCTCGACGATGCCTGCGAGCACGCCGCACACGAGGCGGCGATGAAACTGCTTGGTTAACGCAGCCGCCAGTCCCTGTGGCACATATTCGAAGATGCGCGCGTCACGTCCCGTGGCGCGCGTTTTTATGGCAAGACGCAGGCAACGGACACCCCGACCCGCGCGCCGCAGACGAGCTTGACGGCATCGGGGATGATGAAGGGAGCCACCGCGATGGCAAGCGCGCCCCACAGGTCGATCGACAGAAACGCCATGAGCTGGACGGTGCCGCATACATACGAAACGAGCAGCAACACAGCGGCGGATGCGAGGGCACGCGGGTACGCGGGGATACGTGCCGGAAGCGCCCTGTCCAGAACGCCGGCTGCTACCATGCCCAGGATGAATCCCCACAGAAAACCGCCCGTGGGGCCCGCAAGCGCACCGAAGCCTCCCATGAAGCCGGAGAAAACCGGAAGGCCAACGGCGCCGAGCAAGACGTACGCGACAACCGTAAGGACCGCCGTGCGGCGATCGAGCACGGCGGGGATCATGGCGAGCACGAACGTCTGCAAGGTGAAGGGCACGGGGCCAAAAGGCAGCATGACCTGGGCGGAAGCCGCCAATAGCGCCACCATGAGTCCGGCACGGGCAATACGCTTGGCGTCCATGTTGCTCCCCCATTCATGAAAAGAACGAGCCCCGTTACAACAACAAGCCCGAATCCCGCAAGGGATCCGGGCTGGCAATTCGATGGTGCCCCCAACGGGATTCGCGTCCGGCTGCGCCGTCCGCGGCTTCGGGCGCATAGCGCCCTCGCACGCTCGCTGGGAAACGCTCGCGCGTTTCCTCAGTCTCGCGACCCCAATGGGTTCGAACCCCGGCCCGTCAACGTAACAAGCCCGAATCCCGCAAGGGATCCGGGCTGGCAATTCGATGGTGCCCCCAACGGGATTCGAACCCGTGATATCCACCTTGAAAGGGTGGCGTCCTTGGCCGCTAGACGATGGGGACAGCGCGCAAGAGTATAACAGAGTTCCTACACGTAGAACAAGACGTCATCATACGTCGGGACCGGCCAGTAATCTGCAGCCACGATCTCCTCCATGGCATCGACTGCCGCGCGCAGGTCGGCCATAGCGGGTGCAACCTCGTGCGCATAGCAATTCGCCTGCTCCTGGCCATCTGCCATGGACTCCGCCTTGACGTGCACCGCATCGAGCGCCTTGATGGCCTCGTTGATGTCGGTGATGCCGTTGCAGAGCTTATTGAGCGTATTCTGCTCGCACTGCATCGCCGCCTCGGCACCGGCGGCGCGGATGGCCTCAAGACCCTTGGCGACCTTGGTGGCGTAGGCGGTGATGACCGGGCGGTACGTGCGGCGCGCCTCGCGGATCATCGTCGTGGCCTCGATGTTCATGAGCTTGTTGTACTTCTCGAGCTTAACCTCGTAGCGGCACACGGCCTCTGCCTCGGAAAGCACGCCGAGCTCCTGGAACAGCGCGAGGTTCTTCTCGGCGACAAATGCCGGCAGCGCGTCGGCGGCGGTGCGGAAGTTGCACAGGCCGCGAGACTCGGCCTCCTTCTCCCACGCCTCGGAATAACCATCACCGGAGAAGAGGATGCGGCGATGCTCACGCAGATGCTCGGCGCAGTAGGCCAGCGCGGCCTCCTGGAAGTCGTCCTCGGGCGTGCCCTCGAGGGCGTCCGCGAAGTCGCGCAGGGCCTGGGCGACGGCACAGTCGAGCACCAGGTTCGCGTCGGAGACGTTCGCCTCGGAGCCCACGGCGCGGAACTCGAACTTGTTGCCCGTGAAGGCGAAAGGGCTCGTGCGGTTGCGGTCGGTGTTGTCCTGCTCGAGGTTGGGCAGCAGCACCGTGCCGAAGGTGAGCGTGTCGGTGGTGGCGTGGACGCTCGCCTCGCCGTCCATCAGCATCTCGACGACCTCGGTGAGCTGATCGCCCAGGAAGATGGACATGATCGCCGGCGGCGCCTCGTTGGCGCCCAGACGGTGGTCGTTGCCGCAGCTCGCGACGCTGGCGCGCAGGAGATCCTGGTACTTGTCGACGGCCTCGATGACCGCAGTAAGGAACACCACGAACTGCAAGTTCTCGAGCGGGGTGTCGCCGGGGTCGAGGAGGTTTTCGTCGGCCGTACCGAGCGACCAGTTGTTGTGCTTGCCCGAACCGTTGATGCCCTCGAACGGCTTCTCGTGCAGCAGGCACACCAGATCGTGGCGGCTGGCGATGAGCTTCATCTTCTCCATCATGAGGAGGTTGTTGTCAACGGCCTCGTTGAGCTCGGAATACACGGGCGCGAGTTCGTGCTGGCACGGCGCCACCTCGTTGTGCTTCGTCTTGGCCGGGATGCCCAGTGCCCAAAGCTCGTTATCGAGGTCCTTCATGTACGCGGAGACGGTTGGGCGAATGGCACCGAAATAGTGCTCTTCGAGCTCCTGGCCCTTGCACGGAGCCGCGCCGAACAACGTGCGGCCGCAGATGACGAGGTCGCGGCGCTTACGGTATGCGTCCTTCTTGATGAGGAAGTACTCCTGCTCGTCGCCCACGGAAGGCACGACGCGCTTGGGATGCTTGCCGAACAGGGCGAGTACGCGCTTGGCCTGCTCGTCGAGGGCGGTCATGGAGCGCAGCAGCGGGGTCTTCTTATCCAGCGCCTCGCCGGTGTAGGAGCAAAACGCCGTGGGGATGCAGAGCACGTCGTCCTTGATGAACGCCGGGCTCGTGGCGTCCCATGCGGTATAGCCACGTGCCTCGAAGGTGGCGCGCAGGCCGCCGTTGGGGAAGCTCGAGGCGTCGGGCTCGCCCTTGATGAGCGCCTTGCCCGAGAACTTGGTGATGGCGGTGCCATCGTGGTTGGGCTCAAGGAAGCTGTCGTGCTTCTCGCTCGTGATTCCCGACAGGGGCTGGAACCAATGCGCGTAATGCGTGGCGCCGTGAGCGATCGCCCATTCCTTCATGGCGTGGGCCACGGCGTTCGCGACGTCGAGGTCGAGCGGCTTGCCCTCCTCAATGGTTCCCGCGAGCTTTTTGTACACGTCCTTGGGCAGCCACTTCTTCATGACGTCTTCAGAGAAGACCATCGTGCCGAAGCGGTCGGTTAGATCGGCCATCAGATGCTCCCTTCGTGGCGCGCCGCGCGTGAGCGACGCTGGTGCTAGCGGACGATTGCAGCCTATACGCCATACGTTTCGATGCAATTACCGCTGCGTTGCAAGCGTGAAACATATCGTAGCGTACCGCATGCTGCCTGCGGAAAGAATGTCGTAAGCACACCTGCGGCAAAAAAATCATGCGACGGCGTATTTCGTCCGTTTTTGGATAATCCCAGCTCAGCATGGGTGTGAAATGTGCGTATTCAGATGTTCGCATGCCGGAAACCATCGGGAAACACACCTGCAAACCACACGCAACCAACCGAACGTACCATTCCTGCCGAACGATTCTCACTGGCATCAAGAGCAAAGGAGCAGGCATGGAACAGACACCCATATCGCCCGCCACAGGCAAGGACGACCAGCCGACCCTCTATAAACCCGAATTCGAACACGATGCATGCGGCATCGGCGCCCTGGCGAGCATCAAGGGTGAGCGCAGCCACCAGATCCTCGACGACGCCCTCTCCGTCTTGGTGAACCTCGAGCACCGCGGCGGCGTGGGGCTCGAGCGCAACACCGGTGACGGCGCGGGCATTCTCTTCCAGGTCCCCCACCGATTCTTCCGCAAGGAGGCACAGAAGTGCGGGCATCTCCTGCCCGCAGAGGGCGACTACGGCGTGGCGATGGTCTTTTTGCCGCGCGATGAACACGGAGTGGTGGACGCACGCCGCATCTTCGAAGAGGAATGCGCCGCTTGCGGTATCCCCCTGCTCTTTTGGCGCACCGTCCCCGTCGATCCGCACGACCTCGGTTCGACCGCACAAGCTTGCATGCCCACCATCATGCAGGCGTTCCTGGGACGCCCCGACTCGATCGAGGCCGGTGACGAATTCGAGCGCGCCCTCTACGTGTGCCGTCGCTCCATCGAGAAGCGCGCCGATGCCGAGCCCTCCCTCGACGGGAAGATCTTCTACATCTGCTCCATGAGCGCGCGGACCATCGTGTACAAGGGCATGCTCGTCGCGACCCAGATGCGCCGTTTCTACATCGACCTCAACGACGCCGCCGTCAAGACGGCCGTCGCGCTCGTCCACTCCCGCTATTCGACCAACACCACGCCCAGCTGGGAGCGCGCGCACCCCAATCGCCTCATCATCCACAACGGCGAGATCAACACCTTGAAGGGCAACGTCAACTGGATCCGCGCGCGTGAGCCCAACCTCTATTCGCCCGTGCTCCAACACGATTTGGAACGCGTGCTGCCCATCATCAACCGCGAGGGATCGGACTCCGCGATCCTCGACAACGTGCTCGAATTCCTTGTGCAAAACGGCAGGCCCCTCACGCGCGCCGTCTCGATGCTCATGCCCGAGCCCTGGGATCACAATGACGCGCTCACGCCGGAGCGCCGTTCCTACGACGCCTACCAGTCCATGCTCATGGAGCCCTGGGACGGACCTGCCGCCATCGCGTTCACCGATGGACGCACGCTCGGCGCCGCCCTCGACCGTAACGGCCTGCGCCCGGCTCGCTATTACGTGACGCGCGACGACCGCTTCCTGCTGTCCTCCGAGGTTGGAACCATCGAGGTCGACCCTGCCAACGTCCTCACCTCCGGGCTGCTCGGTCCGGGCGAGATGCTCGAGGTCGATTTCTCCCAGGCGCGCGTGATCTACAACGACGAGCTTCGCTCTGGCCTTGCCAAGCTCAAGCCGTTCCGCGACTGGATTGCCGAGGAGATGCTCACCCTTGCGGACATCGCGGACGAGTCTGGCAGCAATGCAGACACCGACGGGGCAGATATGCTGTCGGCCGTCGAGGCCGCCAAACTCGGCCACCACTGGGATGACGTCGATGAGGTCGTGCGCCCCATGGCCCTGACGGGCAAGGTGCCGCTCGCCTCCATGGGCATCGACGCCCCGCTCGCCTGCCTCTCCACCAAGACGCGCTCTTTCTTCGACTACTTCTACCAGCTGTTCGCCCAAGTGACGAACCCGCCCATCGACGCGCTGCGCGAGCACGTGGTCACTTCGACCATCCTGTACCTGGGCAATCACGGCAACTTGCTGGAGGACAGCCGCAGCGCCTGCCAGCTCATTCGCCTGGATTCCCCGATCCTCACGGGCGAGCAGTTCAAGGCAATCTCCTCAATCGACCGCACGGGTTTCCATGCCCGCACCTTCCGCGCCGTCTACCTGCGCGATGCGGGAGAAGGTGCGCTTGAGCGCGCGCTCGATGAGCTGTGCCGCGAGGTCGAGCGGGCGGTGCGCGACGGCGTGAACATCGTGGCAATCTCCGACCGCGCGGGCTCAGGTGAGGTCTCCATCCCGTCGCTCCTCGCCGTCGGAGCGGTTCACAACCACCTGATGCGCTCGGGGCTGCGAACCTTCGCCGACCTCATCGTCGAGTGCGGCGACGCGCTCTCGGCGCACGACCTCGCCGCGCTTGTAAGTTACTCGGCAAGCGGCATCTACCCGTACGGCGCCCACACGCACATCGCGCGTCTGGCGCACGAGGGCGACCTTGTGGAAGCCGACGGCCGTGTGCTTTGCGCTCGAGAGGGCATCGAACGCTTCGACCGCGCGGCAACAGCGGGCGTGGTGTCCATCATGTCCAAGATGGGCATCTCCACCATGCAAAGCTACCATTCCGCCCAGATCTTCGAGGCCGTCGGCCTCGCACCTGAGCTCGTCGACCGCTGCTTCTCGGGCACGGTCAGCCGCGTGGGCGGCATGGGCCTCGCCGAGCTTCAGCGCGAACTCGATGAGCGGGTGGATGCCGCGGAGAGAATCGCGCATTCTCCCGCGCCCGACCAGCTCCCCACGCTCGGCCTCACCAAGTGGCGCCCCTTGGGCGGCGAAGACCACCTCATCGACCCCCAAACCGTCTACCTGCTGCAACGTGCCGTGCACGAAGACGACGCCGAGGCATTCGAAGCGTATAGCGCCCGCCTGCACCGCCCGGGCCGCGTCGTGCGCCTGCGCGACCTGATCGACTTCGACGCATCCGATCGCGCGCCCATCCCGCTCGATCAGGTCGAGGACGCGCGCTCCATCGCCACGCGCTTCAACACCGGCGCCATGAGCTATGGCTCCATCAGCCGCGAGGCCCACGAGTGTCTCGCCATCGCCATGAACCGTCTGCACGGCCGGTCCAACTCGGGCGAAGGCGGCGAGGACCCGCGCCGCGAGACGCCGCTCGCGGATGGCGACTCGGTGAACTCCGCCATCAAACAGGTCGCTTCTGGCCGCTTTGGCGTGACGAGCCGGTACCTCTCCTCGGCAACCGAGATCCAGATCAAGATGGCGCAGGGCGCGAAACCCGGCGAGGGCGGCCACCTGCCCGGCAAGAAGGTCTACCCTTGGATCGCCGAGGTCCGACAGTCGACGCCCGGCATCGGCCTCATCTCGCCTCCTCCGCACCACGACATCTACTCCATCGAGGACCTGGCCGAGCTCATCTTCGACCTCAAGTGCGCCAACCCCCGTGCGCGCGTGAGCGTCAAGCTTGTGAGCGAGGCGGGCGTGGGAACCATCGCCACCGGCGTCGCCAAGGGTGCCGCCAACAAGATCTTGATCTCGGGCCACAACGGCGGCTCGGGCGCGGCCCCGCGTGATTCCATCTGGCACGCCGGCCTGCCGCTGGAGCTCGGCCTTGCCGAGGCACAGCAGACGCTCGTGCGCAACGGCCTGCGCTCCCGCGTGGTGCTCGAGGCGGACGGCAAGCTCATGGACGGCACCGACGTCGCCGTGGCGTGCCTGCTGGGCGCCGAGGAGTTCGGCTTCGCCACCATGCCGCTCATCGCCATGGGATGCCTCATGCAGCGCGATTGCCAGCAGGACACGTGCCCAGCAGGTATCGCCACGCAGAACTGCCGCCTGCGCCGCGGCTTTTCCGGCAAGCCCGAGCATGTCGAGCGGTTCATGCTGTTCGTTGCCGAGCAGCTCCGCAGCGTGATGGCGCGCCTGGGCTTTGCCACCGTCGACGAGATGGTCGGGCACGTCGAATGCCTGCGCCAGGTGCGCGGCGCCGGAAACTGGAAGTCCGACCTCCTCGACCTCTCCTGTGTCCTCGCGCCGGCTCGCTGCGAGTTCGGCTCCCATATCCCCGGGGCCGATTGTCGCCACTACCTGCCCTACATGGCGGCCGATTCGAACCTCGACGAGACGCTCGACGCCACGCTGCTCATCCCTCGCACCGCCCACGCCCGCTCGCACATGGTCCCCGTCCAGCTGGACGTCGACATTGCCAACATCAACCGCTGCACGGGCACCATGCTCGGCCACGCCGTCACCAGTGCGCACCCCAACGGGCTGCCGGAGGGCTCCATCACGGTACGGTGCACGGGCTCTGCGGGCCAGAGCTTCGGCGCATTCGTTCCCAGCGGCATGACGCTCAGCGTGCGCGGCGACGCGAACGACTACTTTGGCAAGGGCCTCTCGGGAGGCGTCCTGTCCGTGGCACCCCCAGAGGGCGCGACCTTCAAGTTCGACGAGAACGTCATCGTGGGCAACGTCGCGTTCATGGGCGCGACGGGCGGTCGCGGCTTTGTAAACGGCCTTGCCGGCCAGCGCTTCGCCGTGAGGAACTCGGGTGCGACCGTGGTCGTCGAGGGTGTGGGCGCACATGGCTGCGAGTACATGACGGGCGGTGTCGCGCTCATCCTCGGCGAGGTCGGGCACAACTTCGGCGCCGGCATGACGGGCGGCGTCGCCTACGTCTACGACGAGTACGGCACGCTTGCCAGCCGCGTGAACGCGGAGACGCTCACGCTCGAGCGGCCGGACGCCTCCGAACTCGCCCGCATCCGTTCACTCATCGAGGAGCACGTCAGGTACACGGCGAGTCCACGCGGCATGAGGCTTCTGTACTGCTTCTCCGACATCGAGCACGCCTTTATCAAGGTGATTCCCACCGAATACCGGCACATGCTCGAGATCGTGACGGAGGAGGAACGCGCCGGACACTCCCACGAGGCGGCCGTCGAGCGCGCCTTCGAAATCATGACCGCGCCCTCAGCAAGCGCAGCATCCGCTGCAAGCACCATTCCCTCATCCATCTGCAGTCCCATGAGCACCAAGGAGGCCCACCATGGGTAAACCCGGAGCTTTTCTCACCACGGATCGGCAGGCCCACGTCCTGAGGCCGACCGATGAACGCACGCGCGACTTCGACCCGCTGTATCGCGAGCCCGGCGAGGATGTCCGGCGTGAACAGGCGAGCCGCTGCATGATGTGCGGCGTCGCCTTCTGTCAATCGGGCATATCGTTCGGGCGCGCACGCACGAGCGGGTGCCCGCTGCACAACCTCATCCCCGAGTGGAACGAGCTCATCTACCGCGGACGTATGGAGGCCGCCGCCGAACGCCTCGCACTCACCTCGCCCCTACCCGAGTTCACGAGCCGCGTGTGCCCGGCCCTGTGCGAGGCGGCGTGCAACCTCGGTACCGTCGACGGCCAGCCCATCACAATCCACGATAACGAGCGCGCCATCTCCGACTGGGAGTGGGAGCACGGCGGCCCCGCGCGCTTCCCCGCCCCTGGCAGGAACGCGCCGCGCGTCACCGTCGTGGGATCCGGCCCCGCCGGGCTCGCGGCGGCGTGGGACCTCGCCCGGCGCGGCGCGCGCGTGACCATCGTGGAGCGCGATGACCGAGCCGGCGGTCTGCTCATGTACGGAATCCCCAACATGAAGCTCGAAAAGTCGATCGTCCAGCGCCGTGTGGACCTCATGGAGTCGCTGGGCATTGAATTCCGGCTGGGCGTCGACGCCTCTCGCGCAGACGTCGCCGAGGGGCTGCTCGAAGAGTCGGACGCCGTCATCCTCGCATGCGGGGCGCGTACGCCGCGCCCCCTGGCATCCCCGGGCGCCGATGCGGCGGGCGTCGTATACGCCGTCGACTACCTCGAGGCGGCGACCCGCGCGGTACTCGCGGGCGATACGGACTCGAGCGTCATATCGGCACGCGGTCTCGACGTCGTCGTGATCGGCGGCGGCGACACTGGCAACGACTGCGTGGGCACCGCCGTGCGCCAGGGAGCGCAATCAGTGCGCCAGCTCGAGTTCCTGCCGGAACCGCCCGCATGCCCGCGCGAGGGCAATGGCTGGCCGCAATGGCCCAACGTGAAGAAGACCGACTACGGGCAGCAAGAGGCCATCGAACTCATGGGCGGCGAGATGCGCACGTGGGCTGCCGACACGATCGAGGTTCTCACGGATGAACAGGGCGCCGTACGTGGGCTGCTCGTCGCCGACCTCGATTGGAGCGACGGCACCCCCCGCCGTATCGAGGGGTCTGAGCATGAGATCCCGGCACAGCTGGTGCTCATCGCCTGCGGGTTCACCGGACCGGAGACGAGCACGTTCGACGCCTTCGGCGCGCTCGTCTCCGACCAGGGGCGCGCCCTGACCGTCATGGAGGGGGCTTCCCACCGTTGCGCCCCCAAGGCGCAGGGCGCGCCGGGGGCCGCGGTCTTCGCCTGCGGCGATGCGCGCACCGGCTCCTCACTGGTAGTCAACGCCATCGTCGACGCCCTGGCCTGTGCAGACGAGGTTGCCCGCGAGCTCGCGCTGTAGCCTCAGCTCGCGACCTCAGAAGGGGGACAGGCACTTTTCTGAGGCAGACGCAAACAGGCCCGGCACCGCGGGCATGACGTCCTAGCGCTTGCGGCGCGCTGCAGCGATTGCCGCGGCACCCAGCGCCGTGAACACCACGGCGAGGGATGCGGGGTCGCCGGTCTGGGCCAGACCGTTCGAGAACCCTGCTCCACCGCCCGATGCAGCGTTGCCGCCGGCATTGTTTCCACCGGCGCTACCACCGTTGCCGTCGGCGTTACCGCCGCCGTTGCCGCCGGTATCGGGATCGGGGCTCGGCTCGGGCTCGGGTTCGGGCTCGGGCGCCGGATGCTCCTTGAGGTTCGCGATGGAGGCGAGCAGCTCGTCGTAGGCGGCCTTCAGCGCCTCGGCGTCATCCGACCCCGCGTCGAGCAGCGCCTGCGCCGCGTTGCGGGCGGCAGCGAAACGCGTCCACGCCTCGGGCTCGTACTCGTCCTCGGCCAGGCCCTTGCTCTCCTCCAGAACCTTGCGGATCATTTCGGCATAGTCCACACCCGGCTCGGGTTTGGCGGGATGGTCCGCCAGATTCTCGAGCGCATCCACCAGCTTCTCGTACGCCGCCTTCAGAGCGCTCTCGTCTGCCGAGTCGTCGTCGAGCAGCTTCTGAGCCGCATCGCGGGCCTCGGCGAACTGCTTCCAAGCAGCCGCCTCGTACTCGGACTCGACCAGGTTCTTGTTCGCATCCAACAGGTCGCGAATCTTGCCCGCGTAGTCAACGGCGGGCTCCTGGGCGCCCTCGTACGTGAACACGAGGGATGCCGGCAGGGATGTGGCGCCGCTGTCGCTGCTCGCCACGAGCTTGACGGAGTACACGCCGTCCTTCACCAGGCCGGACAGCATGACCGACGCGGTGTCGACCGCCGCGCTCTTCACGCCGTTCACGTATACGTGATAGCGCGTAGCGCCCTCGACGGCGTTCCACGAAAGCACGGCCTCGCCCTTCGTCTCGCTCGGCTGCACCGCCAGGCCCGTGGGGGCTTCAAGGGCATCCTCGGATGCGACGGGCAGGGTGTCGACCGCGCCCTCGATACGCTTGATAACGCGGCCCGCCTCGTTGCGTGCATCGACGCGCACGACGTAGGACGTCTCGGGATCGAGGCCGCTCACGCGCGCGAGCACGCCGTCGACCACGATATCGGACAGGGCGTCGCCCGTGGGCGCGCCCTCGGCATCGGCTGCAAAGACGCGCACCCGATACGTCGCGGCATCCTTAACGGCGTCCCAGCTCGCGCACACCGCGCGCGATTCGATCGCGGGAAATGCCAGATGTGCCTCGGTGTCAAACTCGATGGAAACGTCGTCGATCAAAACGAGCTGCTCGCGCGCTTCCTTCAGCGATGTGGCGCGCTCGGCGGCCGTCTCGCTCGTGGCGTTCACGTCGTTCATGACCTTCACCGCAGCATCGAGCGCCTTGCTATAGACGTCCCAGCTCTCAGCGGTGTAGGCGCCCTCGAGCAGACCCGCTCCCGCCTCGATCTGCGCCTGCAGCTCGATCTTGTTTGCCGCGTCGCTCGGCGCGATGATCTCGAACCAGTCGACGTTCGACTTGCTCTGGCCGGCGCCCGCGCGCGCGACGGAGGTGAGCTTGATGGTGTGCTCGCCGTTCTTGAGGTCGAGCTTCTCGAAGACCTTCACGTTCTTCTGGTCATTGCCGCCCAGCGATAGGGCCTCGTTCACCACGGCGCCGTCGATCTCGACCTTGAAGGCCACATTATCGTTGTTCAACGCCGAGTACACGCGGATGCCCGTGCCCTCGAAGCGCAGGCTCACCGAATCGCCCAGGTTGTTGCTCTCGCCCTTGGAGCCGCCGTGGTGACCGGCCTCGCCCCAGCTGTACCAGCCACCTGTCCAGGTGAGGCGCTCATCATCGTTCAGGGTGCCCTTTGCATCCACGGGAGGCGTGCCCTTGCAGTCCTCGACCGCGGTGGACACGGTCCCGGCAGGAGCCAGGGTCACATCGAGCGAGCCGGATATGTCGCCGCACGCAGCCGTGACCGTAAGCACGCCCTCGCCGCTCGCCGCGAGCAGACCGTCCTCGGAGATGGTGCCCGTGGCGGAACCGCTCTTCGTGGCAACCGACCACGCGATGTCCTGCACGCGCGCGTCGGCAGGCTTCACGTCCGCGACCATCTGGAGCGTCGAGCCGTCTTTTGCCAGCAGCGTCATGCCGTTCTCCGAACGCACGGTCACGCCCGTCACCGGCTTGGCAGACGTATCGATCACGTTGAATGCATCGAGCTCCACCTTGGCCAGGGACGACGAGGCGTTCTTGGTGCCCGTCGCGCGCAGCACGATCGTGTGCACGCCGGGCTCGAGACCCGTCTTGGAGTAGACGGTCTTCTGGCGCACGCTCGTCGCGGAGTAGGTGTCGACCCGCTCTGCCACGACCTTGCCGTCGATGGTCACCTCGTAGTAGCCGCGGTCGTAGTTCGTCACCGTGACGACCTCGATGCCCGTTCCGCGGAACGTGAGGCTCGCGGTCTCGGTGCCGGTCGGATTCTGCAGGTACTTGATGGTGTCACCGTAGTTGCCGTCAGTGCTGTTGTTCCAATTGGCCCAAGCGCCGCTGTAGATCACATGCGGGTCTTGGTCGTCGACGCGGCCGAGCACCTCGCACACGGCGGGCGCCTCGGGCAGCGCGACCGCTTCGCTGGCGGGACCGCGCAGGCCGTTAAGAATCGCCTGGACGCGGTACTCAACCGTTCCAAAGCCCGCGGGGCAGGCCTCGTCCGCGAACGTGGTCGTGGACACGCTGTTGCCCACGGCCGTCCAGTCGCCGCCGTCGACGCGGCGCTCGACGGTATAGAGGGCGCCCTCCGCCACGGCATCCCAGGTGACCGTAGCCTCGCCCTCGCCCGTTGCGGCGACGGCGACGTTCTGCGGCACGGCGGGGCGCTCGACAGCGGGAATCTGGGCGATCCGGTACGTACCGCCAGCGGTGGTATCGAAGCTGATGCGATCGGCGGAGAGCGCCGCGAACGCCACGGGGGCGCCCGTGCCATCCGTCACGGTGGCGAGCGCGGCATCGGGCACGTTCACCGTGGCCACGCCGCCGTTGTTCGACGTGATATCGGCCGTGACCAGCGCACCGGAAGCCCACGTCATCGCGACCTCGAAGTCGCCGCGTGCCACCAGGCCCGATACGCTACCGTGATCCCACTCGCTCGGCAGGGCAGGCAGCAGGTCGATGTAGCCGTTGGAGCTCTGCAGCAGCATCTCGGCGATACCGGAGGTCGCACCGAAGTTGCCGTCGATCTGGAACGGCGGATGGGTGTCCCACAGATTGGGATAGATACCGCTGTTGAACAGGTCGCCGATCAACTTGAGCGCACGGTCGCCGTCGCGCAGGTGCGCCCACGTGTTGATACGCTGGCCCATGCCCCAGCCCGTGCTGGAATCGGTGCGCAGGTTCATGGACGTGTGCGCCGCCTGGAACCACTCGGGCGTGTCCTGGGACACGAGCGTTCCGGGGAACAGGCCGAGCATATGCGAGAGATGGCGGTGGCCATAGCCCTCGCCCAAGGTGTTGCCATCAGCGTCCTTGTTGTACGCGTCCTCGATGTACCACTCCTTGATCTGGCCGTCCGAACCGATTTCGATGGGCGTGCGCAGGTTGTCGAAACGGTCCTGCCATACGGCGAGCACCGCCTCATCCTCGCCCACCAGCTTGCCGGCCTCGATGGCATCGTGGAAGAGCTGCCACACGAGCACCTGCTCGTAGGTGTTCGTCGCCGTACGCGGACCCTGCTCGGGCGAGTACGCCGGAGACGAGATGTACTTGCCGTTCTCGTCCTTGATGAGCGTCTTGCTGTACAGCTGGGCCTCTTCGCGCAGGGCGGGGTAGATGTCGTTCTTCAGGAGCTCGAGGTCGCCGCTGTAGCGGTAGGCATCGTAGGTGTTCTGAAGGATCCAGGGCACAGCAGCGGGCGACCAGCCCCATTGGAAGGACCAGCCGGGGCAGGTCCAGCCGAACGGGGTGTTCTGCGTATGGGCCATGAAGCCCTGCCCCTGGGTGTCGCCCTCGGGAGTCTCGACGCCTGCATACACGGCGGCGGTCACGCGACCGGGCTCGCGCAGGGAATCCACGTAGGATAGCAGCGGCGTGGCGCACTCGGCGAGGTTCGTGGAGTACGTGGGCCAGTAGTTCATCTGCAGGTTGACGTTCATGTGGTAGTCGGACGCCCACTGCGGGTTGTTGACGTTGTTCCACACGCCCTGCAGGTTACTGGGCAGCTGCGAGTCCTCGCGGGAAGAACCCAGCGTGAGATAGCGGCCGTATTGGAACAGCATGGTCTCGAGCTGACGGCGCTCGGCCGTGGTCGCGGTCTTATTGCGATACGCGGTGAGCAGGTCGTCGGTGGCGCGCTCGGACACCACGCCGTCAAAGCCCAGGTCGAGGTCCACGCGGTTCATGAGCGCGGAGAAGTCCTCGACGTGGTCGGCACGGACGGCGTCGTAGCCGCGCGCCACGGCGTCGTCCGCCGTCTTCTGCACGCGCGCCAGGAGCTCGGCATCGGATTCACCGGTGCGATAGACCGGATAATCATTCCTGTAATCCGTCGCCGCTGCAACGTAGAACGTAAGGTCGTCGGCACCCGAGACCACGAGCTTGTCGCCCTGGGCCTTCACGTTGCCGCCGTTTGCCACCACCTTGAGCACGGAAGCGTACTTGAGCTGGTTATCCTGCACCGCACCGGTCATGGTGATCTGGTTGCCCGATGCGCTGACCTTGGCGCCCGCCTGCTTGGACGGGAAGGTGATCTCGACGTTGACGCCTGCCTTGCCGCTCGCCTCGAGACGGCCTACGACGACCTTGTCGGGATGGCTGGCGAAGAACTCGCGCGCGATGTGCCGGCCGCCCGCATCGAACTCGACGCCCGCGATACCGGTCGTAAGATCCAGCGAGCGCTCGTAATCGGACGCGGAGCCATTGCCCAGGTCGGTGTACTTCAAGTAGATGTCGCCCCAGGCCTGATAGGCGCCGTAGCCTTCCTGGTCACCGATGAGCTGGTCGCACATATTGGCGGCCTCGGTGTTCTTGCCCTCGGAGAAGAGCTGCTGGATGCGCTTGATCGTAGCGCCGTTGGCACCCTTCGAGACGTTGTTGCCGCCGTTGTAGTTCTTGCGGGAATCACTCGGACCACCGGTCCACAGCGTCTTCTCATTAAAGGTGAGGTGCTCGGTCTGCACCTCGCCGTACACGTTCGCGCCCATGTCGCCGTTGCCGATGGGCAGCGTGCGCTTCTGCCACACATCGCCCGCTGCATCGCCGGCGGCCGACGCGGCTTCGTCATAGCGAAGCCTCAAGGGGTTGCCGACGGTCACGGCATTCACCGTGACGTCGGACGCGTCGGCATTGCAAGACGCTGCCCAACCGACACCCGGAAGCGCCACGGTCGCCGCTAGGATCACCGCGGTCGCCGCCTTCAGGGGAAACTTCGCCCCCTTAATCATTCGTGTCATCTTCATGACCCTGTCCAACCTTTCGCTCCCCCAGCTGCTTGAGGCAGGGGGCTCTGAATAAAAAGCGGGGGAAAGCGCGGTTGCGCCCTCCCCCGTTGCATGATCGTCGTTTAGCGACGACGGCGGCGGGCTGCAGCGATGGCTGTGGCACCACCCATGGCGATGACGGCGGCAATGCCGGCGGGATCACCCGTCTGCGCCAGGCCACCGCCCGCACCGGGCTTGTCGCCCGCGGCGGGTTTGTCACCGGTAGCCGGCTTGTCGGAGGGGTTCTCCAGCAGGCCCTTCACAGCCGCGTTCAGCTCGTTGAAAGCATCCTTGAGCTGCTCGTCGGTAGCCGATCCGCTGCCGAGCAAAGCCTGCGCGGCGTCGCGGGCGGCGACGAAGCGGTCCCAGGCCTCGGGCTTGTAATCAGACTCGACCAGGTTCGCGTTGTTCGCCAGCAGCTCCTTGAGCTTGCCGGCGTAGTTGACGCCAGGCTCGGGCTCCGGTTCGGGCTCGGGCTCCGGTTCGGGCGTCGGGCTCGGGTTCGGGTTCGGGCTCGGCGGCCTTCTCGACGCGAACGTCGAACACAGCCGTCTTGCCCTCGTAGGCAACGGTTACCTCGAGCGCGGCGGCTTCCTCGGCGAAAGCCTCGTCCAGACCCGGCGTGAACGCGAACGCCGCAGCAGTATCGGCGCCGTACTCAACATCGACGGCGTCTCCATTGGAGTAGCTCAGCATCAGCACCAAGCCTGCGGGATCGAGCTTCTCGCCGACCTTGTACGTGGTCTTCGAGGGAGCCGATTTGATGGCGATGCCCTCGAGCACGGGCTCGGCAACCTTGATCTCGAAGGTGCGCTCGACAGAGCCGGCGTACTTGCCCATACCCTTGACGGTCACCTTGCCGGTGCCGGCAGCGGTGTTGTCGGCGAACTCGAGCGTGTAATCCACGCCGTTCTCCAAGGTCTTCTCGCCATGCTTGACCACGACGGATACCACGGAGGCATCCACGGGATGCTCGGCGTCGACACGGTCGACGGTAACGGAAGCGGGAACCTCGATGGAGACGGCATCGCTGGCGATGTCGGTCGTCGTGCTCTTCGCCTTCGTCAAGCGCAGCTCGGCGGCGCTCAGGAACGCATTGTTACGGCCGCCATCGGCATAGGTGGCCGTAGCCTGCAGGCGGAAGTACTTGGCCGTCACGGGCTTGGCGAGCTGGAGCAGCTTCCAATCGCGCGTGTAGTCGGCATCCTCGGGAGAAAGCCAGGTTGCGGTTCCGGCGTCCTTCCAGGTCTTGCCGTCCTCGCTGTACTGGAGCTTGGCGCCGAACAAGGTGCCGTTGTGGCTACCGCTGCTGGCAGGACGCGGCAGATAGCGCAGACCGTCGATGGCGGTGGGCTCCTCGAGCTCCATGGTTACCCACAGGTTGTCGAGCGTGGTCGCGGTCCAGTGGGAGTGATAGTAGGTTTCGTTGTTCTTATCGAAGGCGAAGGACAGCGGACCCTCGTTGCCCGAAGCGGGCTCATGCACGCTGCCGGTCTCCGTATTGACGATCTTGTCGACCGGATAGTCGCGCGAATCGTCGGCGGGATCCATCGTCTCGGGGGCACCGAGGTTGACGGTGAAGGTACTGCGGGTCTTGTGGTCCTCGGACTCGATGATGATCAGGACCTTGTCGTCGTGCGCGGGGAGCACGGTCACGGCGGCGTTATCGGCGGCGACCGGCTCGACCTTGGCGGTCTCGGCGGGCGTGTTATAGCTACCCTGCTTCAGGGCGGAGTCCGGCACGGCGGTGCCGTTCACCTTGAGCGAGGCGAGCTTCGCGGTCGCGTTCGTCACGAAGCTACCCTGAGCGGTATTCAGCTCGACCTCGGTGATCGCGGTGCAGGGCTTTGCAGTAGTGCCGGTCTGCACGTCGGCGTTCGTCACCGTCATGCGGACGAAGGTCGCCGTGACGGGAGCGAAGTCATAAGTGTAGAGGCGAGCATTGCCCTGGGCATCCGCGCGCGTCTCGGTAACGGTCAGCGGCGTCCAATCCTTACCGTTCTCAGACACCTCGAACTTCGTCGCGTTGTCATCGGGGAAGCGAGCGGACCAGCTGTCCTTGGCAAAGGTCGCCTTGAACTGGCCGAAACGCTGCTGAGTTGCATATTCGAAGGTAACCTGCGCGGTCTTGTTGCCATCCTGAGAATAATCATAGTTGGACCACAGCGTGGGATTTGCACCGCCGCCGGTATTCGCACCGGGCTCGGTCTTGCCGTCTACGATCGCCATCAGCGTATCGCTCTGCTTGCCCTCGGGCACGCTCTGCGTAATCTTCATCGCATCCTTGGCGATGTTGCCGCCGATGGTGATGGTCTCCTCCTGGACGCGGATCGAAGCGGCAACGGTGACATCTTTGCCGAACACGTTGGACGTGCCGGTAAGCATCACGGTGCCCGCCTTGTCGTACGCGCCGTCCTCGGCAGCGCTCCACGTCACCGGGAAATTGGCGTTGAGCACGGTGCCGTCCGCCATAACGGCCGGGAGGCTATCGGGCAGCACGGGCTCGGCGCCCTTGCTCACGGTGGTGGAGTAGTTGAGCAGCGCAGCGATATCGTCGACGACCGTGACCACGGCGGTAGCGCGAACGGGCGTATCGGCGACCGTACCGCTTACGGTGAAGCTGCCGGGGGTCGCCAGCTTATCAGCAGGAACGTTATCCCAGGTAACAGCCTTGTTCTCAGACGCGCCGTCGCTATAGCGCACCTGAACGGCGGCGGGAAGCTCGAGCGCGGAGCCCGTCTTCACGTAGTGGTAGCGCGCGAAGTACAGGCTGTCGGCCGTCTTCGCCTCGGGAGCATCCGAGGAGGCGGCGACGGGGATCGTGATGGTGGTGGACTCGAGGCCATCGGCGCTCACCGTAACGGTGGCATCGCCAGCCTTCTCGCCCGCGCGCACGATACCCACCAGCTGGCCGGAGAACGCATCGCGGTTGTCATCGCGATAAGACTGATGGTCGGGCGAGCTGCCGTTGTCGATGCCGGCGAGGCTACCCGAGCCGGTCACCTTGAACGTCACGTTGTTGGTCGCGTTGGGAATGACGTTGCCCTCGGCATCGGTCACGCTCACGGTAACGTATGCGAGGTCGGTACCGTTCGCGGTCATGCCCTCGCGATTGACCTCGGCCTTGAGCTTCGCGGCCTTGCCGGTGGTGGTCACGCTCTGGCGACCCTGCCACGTCGAGGTGTCGATCTTCTCGCCCTTGGCGTTGTATGCCTCGGCGGTGATGGTGCCGTCGGCATAGGGGACCTTCCAGGTGAGGTACAGGTTGCGATGGATATCGTTACCGGTGTAGGCGCCATCGCCCTCGTAGATCTGATAGGAAACGCCGCCCTCGGTGGTCTTGGTCGTGAAGGCCTTCTTACCCAGCGAATGGCGCTCGGTGGAACCCTTCGGCGTGAAGAACAGCTCGACGGCTGCTGCATCGGTGTACACCGCGACATCGACCTTGTTCTGGCCGTCCTTCTTCACCACATCACTGTTCCATGCGGGCAGCATGTGCAGGGTGTTGACGTCCTCGTTCCACAGGCTCTGATACAGATAGTAGGAGTCCTTGGGAAGGCCGGCGGTATCGATGATGCCGAAGTAGGAGTTCTTCGGAGACGGCCAGGTGCCCTTGGCACCGGAGTCCGTACCGTTCCACGGCGTGGGCTCGCCCAGGTAATCGAAGCCGGTCCACACGTACTCGCCGGACATGAAGTCGCGGGTGAGCACATCGTACCAAGCCTTCGAGGCCACGTGGCCCCAGCCGACCGCGCTGTAATCGTAAGCGGTGAGCTGCTGGGCGCTGCCATCCTGACCATGCGTGTTGTAGATGCCGCGGCTGTTGATGGCGGAAGCGGTCTCGGAACCGATCAAGATCCAATCGCTATGCTCGCGATGAGCCTTGTCATACACGTTGCCGTCGGCGTAGTTGAGGCCGACGATGCCCTTGGCGTTCGCGATGCCCTGCGGGTTCAGCGTGGTGCTGCCATTGTTCTTGTACTGGTTGTCGCCCGTGGTGACGGGGCGCGTGGTATCGACGGCCTTGACCCAATCGATCAGGTTCTGCTGCACCTGGTTGAAGTTGGAGATGCCACCGGTACCCTCGGTCATCTCGTTACCGATGGACCACATGATGATCGCGGGCGCGTTGTAGTCGCGCGCGATGCTCTGCTCGAGATCGAACTGCGCCCAGGTCTTGTCCGCGGAGGCGCCGATGAGCTCGGACTCACCCATGGCCTTGTTGAAGAAGCGAGCGTAGTCCTTGGAGTTGCCGTTCTTCTGCGACGTCCAGCCATCGAAGAACTCGAGGTCGAGCAGCATGCCCTGCTCGTTGCAGATCTCGACCAACTCGCGGGCCGGCGTGTTGTGCGATGTGCGGATGGAGTTGCAGCCCATCTCCTTCAGGAGCTTCACCTGGCGCTCGAGCGCATCGCGCGTCGAGACGGAGCCCAGGGCGCCCTGGTCGTGATGCATGCACACGCCCTTGATCTTCATGGACTCGCCGTTGAGCGAGAAGCCCTTGGCGGCGTCGAACTTGAAGAAGCGGTAGCCGAAATCGGTATCGTAGGTGTCGATGACCTTGTCGCCCATCTTTACCTGCGTGCGCACGGTGTAGAGCACCGGGCTATCCGTGCTCCACAGCTCGGGCTTGGTCGCTGTGAGGTCGGCCTCGACGGCCTTCGTCTCGCCAGCGGCAACCGTGACCTGCGTGGTCTGGGTGCCGATGGCCTGCTCGACGCTCTCACCGCGCTTGAACACGGTCTGGACGAGGGTCACCGCGGCCTCGGACTTGCCCGCGTTGGCAACGGAGGTCTTCAGATGCGTGGTGACGTTGCCGCCCTTCTGGGACTCCAGCTGCGGGGTGGTCACCTGAACGCCGTCCTTGGCAACGTGGACGGGGTCGGTCACGGCCAGGTCGACGTCGCGGCCCATACCGGAACCGGAGTACCAGCGGGACGACGGGATCTGGTTGTTCACGCGAACGGCGATGACATTCTGCTCGCCCACCTTGAGATAGGGCGTGAGATCGAAGGAGAAGGGCGTGTAACCGTACGGATGGCTGCCCAGCTCCTGGCCGTTGATGTAGACGGTCGCGTCCATGTAGACACCGTCGAAGTCGATGCGGACCTGCTTGCCGGCAAGGTCGTTGCCCACCTCGAAGGATTTGCGGTACCAGCCGATACCGCCCGGCTTGTAGGCGCTCTCCGCCTCGCCGGTCTTGGTGTAATCCTGGTCGATGCTGTAATCATGCGGCAGGTCGACGACATCCCACGAGGAATCGTCGAACGCCTCGGTGTTTACACCCGAGACCTCGCCCAACTTGAACTTCCAGTTCTCGTTGAACCCCTGCACGCGCTGAGCCGGATCGGTCACGCTGTTGATGTAGACGACCTCGGGCTTGGAACTCATCTGCGTCGTCGACTGCGAACGCAGCGAGGGACCCAGCCCCGCCGCGACCGCCGACACCGCAGGAGCACCAAGCGCCAAAGCGCCCACCAGCGCCGCGCACAGCACGCGCTTCGCACGCGTACGGCGCGCTCCCTTCCTGGGGCGGCTTTGGGTGTGCAATGTACTCATGCAACCTCCTTCTATCGTCGACCCGATGTCGACGCATAGCTTCGCCATATATGAGGTACAGCATGTCAGTTTTATACCGTCCGCTTCCCGGCGGAGCCGCCAGCGTGCGCCATCGAACGGTGAACGGTTATGCGGGGCAAGATTGGCATTACACACAAAATACCAGTTAGATTATGGTGAGCACAGCGGCAATCAAAGCTGGCTGCGCGCGGCATCCTTCCCTTCGTAACCAATATATATCGTGGATGCCCCTCCCGCCCACCAGCGCTCCGCTGCGCTATAGTGAATCGCTACCATTGCAAGGGGAAGGCTCACCATGTATATATCCGATATCTTCGAAACGGCGTAGCGGCTCCGCAGGCTCCCCGTCTCGTTCGAGATGTTTCCGCCCAAAGGCGAGCTCACGCTCGAGCGAGCTCGAGAAGTCGCCGCCTCCTTCGCGCCCCTGGGGCCCGACTTCATCAGCGTCACCTATTCGGCTGGAGGATCGGGCAACAACGCCGCCACCACGCAGATCGCCCAGATGATCGATACGGAACTCGCTATCCCCTCGGTCGCCCACCTCACCTGCATCTCGCTCAAGCGCGCGGACCTCGCCGCGAAGATCGACGAGATGCGCGCGGCGGGTGTGGAAAACGTGCTCGCGCTGCGCGGGGATGTCCCCGAAGGAGCCCCGACCGGCCCGGGCTGCGCCGATTTCCGCTATGCGAAGGACATCATCCCGCCGCTCGTCGAGGCGGGCTTTTGCGTCGGCGCGGCGGCGTATCCGGAAGGCCACCTGGAATGCGACGACCTCGCGCGCTCCATGCGCCATCTCAAGCAAAAGCAGGATGCGGGAGCGAGCTTCTTCGTGACGCAGCTCTTTTTCGACAACGATTACTTCTATCGCTTCCGCGAGCTTGCGGACTCCGCGGGCATCACCGTCCCCATCACCGCCGGAATCATGCCCTTCATGGGAAAGCAGCAGATCAGCCGCATGGTGTTCATGTGCGGCGCCTCGCTTCCCTCTCCCGTTATCAAACTGCTCGCGCGTTTTGAAGACGATCCGGACAGCCTGCGTGCCGCCGGCATCGAATATGCGTGCCGCCAGCTTGAGGACCTCGCCGACCACGGCGTGGACGGCCTGCACATCTACACCATGAACCGACCGAGCGTCGCCCGTGCCGCTATGAGTGCCCTTCGTCAAGAGACCCGCTAGCCGTGGATACGCAAACCGAGGCCACGTCGTCGAACATGCGCGAGCTCCCCGGCGCGCTTGCGGGGCCGCGCGTCGTCACGCTTGGAGGCACGGAGGATCCCCTCGCGATTGACCGCAATGAAATGCTGCGATATCTGGGGCATACGGGACAGAACATCGAAGACGACCTGGCGTGCAGGATCGAGCGGGTCGCACGCGACGTCGAAGCCCATGGACGGGCGCGAGGCGTCTTCGCGACGTTTCCCGTAGACGCCTCCACCCTTGACGACGAGGGGAGGGCGTGTATTCGCCTCACGGGAACGGTCGTAACCCTCAGGGGGCGTGACATCTACCGCCACCTCAAGGACGCACGCTGGTGCACGGTGCTCGCATGCACGCTCGGCATGGACAACGAGAGGCGCCTGCGCGCGCTCGGCGCACAAAGCCCGTTGGATGCCGCAATCTACGATGCAGCGTCCTCCGCGCTCATCGAGTCCGCCGTCGGACATCTCGACTCCATGGTGCAGGACGCGGCATCCGCCGCCGGCCTTTCATGCAACTGGCGCTTCTCGTGCGGATATGGCGATTGCCCGCTCGAGGCGCAGGGGCGGCTCCTCGCATCCCTTGACGCCACCCGACGCATCGGGCTCACCGTCACACCCACCAACCTCATGGTGCCCAGTAAATCCGTAAGCGCCATGATCGGCGTTTTTGAGGGGCCGCCCCGTGCCGCCGATGCGCCGGCGCGATGCGCCATCTGCCGCATGCGCGCCTCCTGCTCCATGCGCAAACGCGGCACCACCTGTTAGGATGAAAGACCATCCAACGACAAGGAGACTCATGGACACCTTGCTGCACAAAGCCATCAGCGGAGACTGTCACCTGCTATTCGACGGCGGCATGGGAACCATGCTCCAAGCCGCCGGACTAGCTGCCGGAGAACTTCCCGAACTGCTCTGCCTCACGAACCCCGAGCACATCGAGGCCATCCATCGCGCGTACGTCGAGGCAGGCAGCGATGTCATCACCACCAACACCTTTGGGGCGAACCGATTGAAGCTCGATGGCCGTGCCACGGTCGACGAGGTCTACGCTGCCGCCGTTTCGTGCGCTCGTGCTGCCGGCGCTCACCTGGTCGCCGCCGATATCGGTCCGCTCGGCGCGCTCTTGCGCCCTTTGGGCACGCTCAGCTTCGATGAGGCATACGACGCATTCGCCGAGCAGGCTCGAGCTGCTTCGGACGCCGGCGCCGACCTCTTCATCATCGAGACGATGACCGACGTACTCGAGGTCAAGGCCGCCATCCTTGCCTGCCGCGAAAACACCGGGCTTCCCATCTTCGTGACGATGACCTTTGAGGCAGATGGCCGTACGTTCCTGGGCACCTCCCCAGAAGTCGCCGCCGTCACCCTCGATGCCCTTGGGGTCGACGCGCTGGGCATCAACTGCTCCCAAGGGCCGCACGAGCTGCGCGCACTTGCCCAGCGCATGCTCGCCGTCACGGAAAAGCCGCTGATTGTCCAGGCGAATGCGGGTCTTCCCCATGTCGAACACGACTGCACCGTCTTTGACATCGGGCCCGAGGAGTACGCCGCGGCAGTTCGTGGCATGGTGGACGACGGCGTTGGTATTCTCGGAGGATGCTGTGGCACCGATCCCCGTCACATCGCCCTCATCGCCGATGTGCTGCGGGGGCGCACCCCGCGCAAGCGAGAGGTGCCCCAGGCGTTCACCGTCACGAGCGCCCAAGCACTCATCTCGCTTCCCACCGAAAGCCGAGCCATCGCCGTCATCGGCGAACGTATCAATCCCACGGGCAAGAAGCGGCTCAAGGAGGCGCTCCGCACTCGAGATTTCGACTATCTCGTAAGCGAGGGCATCGCGCAGCAGGAGCAGGGGGCCGATATCCTCGACGTCAACGTGGGACTCCCCGATATTGACGAGGTCGATGCCTTACAGGTCGCCGGTGAACGCCTCTCGGGGGCCGTCACACTGCCGCTCCAGTTCGACTCCACCGTCCCCGCCGCGCTCGAGGCCGCCGTCCGGCGGTACCCCGGCAAGCCGATCATCAATTCCGTCAACGGCAAGCAAGAGGTCCTGGACGAGATTTTGCCCATCGCCGCGCGATACGGAGCCAACGTCATTGGCCTCACGCTCGACGAGGCGGGCATCCCCACCACCGCCGAGCAGCGGTTCGAAATCGCCACGCGCATCGTGGGAGAAGCCGAGCGACACGGCATCCCGCGCACGCGCCTCCTCATCGACTGCCTCGCCATGACCGTCTCGACCGATCAGCGTCAAGCGCTCGAGACGCTCCGTGCCATCTCGATGGTCAAGGAACGCCTGGGGGTCAAGTGCACGCTCGGCGTGTCGAACGTCAGCTTTGGACTGCCGCAGCGGCCCCTGCTCAACGGCGCGTTCCTCGCCGCCGCCCTCGGAGCCGGACTGGACACCCCGATCCTCAACCCCGGCTCGGATCGCTACATGGACGCCGTGCGCACCTTCCGCGTCCTCAATGGCGAGGATGCCGGCGCACGCGATTACATCGAGCGCTACGCGGGATGGCGCGATCCATACGCGAAGTCCGACGACAAGGCCATCCGTTTGCCGGACGCTACCGCCTCCACACGCGTCGATGGGAATGCGCCGAGCGCGCCTTCCCCGAACTCCGAGCGGTCAATCGGCCATTTCGTGCTCACCGGACGCAAACGCGAGACGGCCGAGCTCACACGCGAACTGCTGAACACTCTCTCCCCGCTCGACCTCATCGATGCTCACCTTATCCCCGCCCTTGACGAAGTTGGGACGCGCTTCGATCGAGGAGAGCTGTTCTTGCCGCAGCTCATGGCCTCGGCGGAAGCGGCGCGTGCGGGCTTTGACGTCATACGGGAGCAGATGCCCGCCAGTAAGGAGCTCGACAAGGGAACGATCTGCGTGGCCACCGTTGAGGGCGATATCCATGACATCGGCAAGAACATCGTCAAAATGCTGCTCGACAACTACGGATACACGGTGATCGACCTCGGACGCGACGTAAAGCCGCAGGCCGTGCTCGATGCGGTGCGCGAACACGACATTAAGCTCGTGGGCCTGTCCGCACTGATGACCACGACCGTCCCCAATATGGCGAAAACCATCGACCTGTTGCACCGCGAGGCCCCAGGAACGCTCGTCATGGTGGGCGGAGCCGTGCTCACGCCCGAATATGCAGAGCAGATCGGCGCCGATTTCTATGCCAAAGACGCCGCGGAGTCCGCACGCATCGCCGCAAAAGTCTTCGGTTAACGCCATCCAGCTTGGAAGTTGAGGTTTTTCGTATCGTTTTCCGGTTTTGCCAAGTAGAGCTCGGTTTTTCCCAACAAACACGCAGGTACATGTTGGGGATTTGGGGCTGCTACTCGACAAAACCCGAAATGAATACGAAAAACCTCAACATCTTTGTCGAATCAACGCCGCAATCGACCTAAGCGGACAAAAGCGCGGACGGGCCGGTCCTAAGACCCCGTCCGCGCTAGACTTCACCTGCGCATCAACCGAGATTACCTCGACGCTTCGCTAGTTCTTGAGCGAATTCATGGGTGCCGGGAAACGGCCGCCGCGATGGGCGAACACCGTGCCGGCATGGCTGTTGACCGGCATGATGGGAGCCCGACCGAACAGGCCGCCGTAATCGACCGACTCGCCGACGCCCTTTCCGATAGCGGGGATGATGCGGACGGCGGTGGTCTTGTTGTTGATGACGCCGATGGCCATCTCGTCAGCGATGATGCCCGCGATGGTCTCGACATCGGTGTCGCCAGGAACGGCGATCATATCGAGGCCCACAGAGCACACGCAAGTCATGGCCTCGAGCTTCTCGAGGGAGAGCGCACCAGCCTCCGCTGCCTCGATCATGCCGGCGTCCTCGGAGACGGGGATGAAGGCACCAGACAGGCCACCCACCGAGGAGCTCGCCATAACGCCGCCTTTCTTAACGCAGTCGTTGAGCAGTGCGAGTGCCGCCGTGGTGCCGGGGCCTCCGCACTGGCCGACACCGATGATCTCGAGGATGCGGGCAACGGAGTCGCCGATGGCGGGTGTGGGGGCAAGCGAGAGGTCGACGATGCCCTTGTCGACGCCCAGACGGCGAGCGGCCTCGCGGCTCATGAGCTCGCCAGCGCGCGTAATCTTAAAGGCGGTCTGCTTGATGCGCTCCGCGACCTGCATCATATCGGCGTCCTCGGGCAGCTCCTCGAGGGCGGCTGCCATGACGCCGGGGCCGGATACGCCCACGTTGATGACGGCGTCAGCTTCGCCGGAACCATGCACGGCACCCGACATAAAGGGCGAGTCCTCGACCATATTGGCAAAGCAGACGAACTTGGACGCGCCCACGCACTCGCGATCGGCGGTGAGCTTGGCGGCATCGATGATCGTCTGGGCCGCCATGAGCACCGCATCCATGTTGATGCCAGCGCGCAGGGTGGCGACGTTCACGCTGGAGCACACGCGGCTCGTCTCAGCAAGCGCACGCGGAATGCAGCTGATGAGACGGCGGTCGGCGTTGCCAATGCCCTTGTGGACGAGCGCCGAATAACCGCCGAGGTAATCGATGCCAAGGGATTCGGCGGCGCGGTCGAGGGCATACGCGAGGGGCACAAGATCTTCATCGGGGCACGCCGACGCGATCTGGGCGACCGGGGTCACCGAAACGCGCTTGTTCACGATGGGGATACCGTACTCACGCTCAAGGCTCTCTGCCGTTTCGACAAGATGCTCCGCCGTGCGGGTAACGTGGTCGTACACCTTGGTGCACATGCGATCCAGATTCTCGTCGGCGCAGCCCATGAGCGATATGCCCATGGTGATCGTGCGAATGTCCAAATTGTGCTCTGAGACCATACCGCGTGTCTCGGCGATCTCCTGGGGCGTAATGGACATGGCGGTCTCCTTTGCGGATCGTACGTTCATGTTTTGCGTTCTCTCTATTTTAGCGCGCGCGCTTTCCCACCTGCGCACCGGAACAAGTGGAAACACAAGAAGCAACGAGATTGCCGCGCGCCAAAATCAAAACCGCACACGCGGACCATGTAGTCGGGTATTCTCGCTCGCCTCGAAATCGTATTTTAAATGCTCACCCACGTGGTCTTCATATGCAAACAGCTTGTCGGACGAGGCTGGGTGCGGTATCGTTGACCTGCAAAAACCGCTCCCGCAGAAAGCGAGTAGATACATGGCACTCACCGGCAAGCAGGTCCGTCAGCTTCGCGCCCTCGCCCATCACCTCAACCCCGTCGTCCTCATCGGTAAAGCCGACGTAACCGACGCGATCGCCAAGCAGGCCGAAGAGGCCCTCGAGGCGCACGAGCTCATCAAGTGCGCCGTCCAAGATGGCAGCCTACTCTCCTGCCGCGAGGCGGCCGACCAACTCGCCGAGCGCACGGGCTCCGAAGTCGTCCAGGTGATCGGTCATCGCTTTGCCCTGTACCGCGTCAGCAGCCGCAAGGACATCGAGCACATCACACTCGATTAATTACTCGATTACCTGCTCGATCAGCTCAAGGGGCGGCCAGCGGGTCGCCCCTTTTTGCACGAGTTCGCTCTGCAGTGGACCCTGGTGACGCTAAGCCAGAAGTTCCACCTCTCTATCACCGTGAATTATCGCCTCGTACGCCATTTGCGTTTCCCTCTCGGGCAGGGAGTGCAGCTCCTGTTCCAGCACATGCACGTGGCTGTTGTACAGTTCGACCACCTCGCGACGACGCCCGCCCTTGTCGTATATGTGCATCGCGGCACGGATGACGTCCTCCCGCAGCGGGGCTTGGCGCAAAGCAGCATCGATAAGCCATGACGCGACGGGCAGATCATCCAGCTCCAGTGCCACATGCGCGCCGCGCATCATGCAGTCCACGAACTTGGTTTGGTACAGGCGCCGCTGCCGCACATAGAATGAGGTATCTCCAAAGTTCGGGACGTACAAGGGGCCGGTATAAAGCTCATCCAGCCGCAAACACGCCTCGATGAGCTGCCTGCCCGTCGTCCTCGCGCGGCCGAGAAGAATGTCCCTGGCAAGAGCATCGAAACGCATCGTATCCGAAACCACATACTCCGTGTTGATGGCAACCCCCTCGCCTTGCGTCAGCACATATTGGGGGCCATCGTCACTTTGGCCAAAAGCCGACCGCAACGACGAAAGGCCGGCGTACAGCGTCTCACGCGCATGAAGATAGTCTTTGTCGGGCCACACCTCCTCTCCGATCTCCTTGCGCCCCACAAAGGCCCCCGCAGCCAAGACGAGGCGGGCGGCAATGATGCACGCCCTCCTGCGTCGCCAGATTGCGTCGGTCGCCACATGGCCACCGCGCTCAACTTGGAATCCTCCAAAGAGCCTCACATTCACCTGGCCTAACAGCAGATCCGCATCGTCTGAGCCCTCCCAAGGCGCTTCGCCTTCCCGCGGCGCGGGCTCCGAATCCATTCCGGCGGCCATCGCATAATCGCCGGGGAGCACCCGGGTGATCAGCCCCACCTTATCGCCCAGCACGGCGACCGCCTGACGGGCGAACGCGGTGAAGCCCTTGGTGAGCAGCATCTTCTTGTTCAGCGAGCACCATGCGCTGAGCTCCGACGATCTATGGGCCGCAGCGAGTCTCAACGCAGCCGTCCAAGCCTCGGCCGGTGTCTGCGCCGGTTCTGCAAGATCAAGCAGGTCCGCTTCGCCATCAAGTGCCATACGGGGCGTGTCGGCGAGATGCGCACAGCATTCGAGCATGCGAGCCCATGCCATCACCACACGCTGGTCCTCAGTTGCCAATTTGAGCACCTGATGTGCGCGAAACAGGGCGTTGGAGCATTGCCCGAGAACAAGGGCCTGCCAACCCTCTCCCACCAGGCAGAACAATTGCGTCGCAAGATCCGAGGTGCGAACGGAAAGCGTGCCGGCATCGATGAACGCGCGCTCATCGGCAACGGGAAGACCGGAGAATAATCTGCACGTCGCGGCAACCATGCGAATATGCGTGGCTATGGGCGCTACCTTGCGCTCCAAAAGCCTCGTCGCCATCCTTTGCATGTTCGCATCCATCGCTCGGACATCGCCCATATCCCCACACATCGCATCGACGAGTGCACGATCGCACGCAAGCAGCACCCGAGGAATGGACACTCCTTCGCCGGACAGCTCAGTAAAGCCCTGTATGTGACTTTCGAGCGTGACGTCCCCAGATCCACCGATGAGCTCCGCATATATCCTGGCATGAAGCTCTAGATCTTGGGATGCGACGGTCGCATGCCCCTGCGTGAACGCGGCGTCGATCTCGGGCAGGCCGATGCCCCTACAATCCGGCCACATGTTGCACAAGGCACGTGCTTGCGCCCATGACTCCGGCGCAACCTCCCCTTTGATCTCGTTCCTCCTGCGCCTGAGCTCACTGCCCAATGCACGGGCGAGACGAAATTCCCCGCTCATCAATGCCGAGAGATACAGCGCCAGCACGCCTCCCACTGGCGTCGACGCCGCGGAGACATCCCCCATCGACTCCATCATGTCGCGCACGAACGCCACATTGCCGCTCAACGCAAACGAAGTCGGGTGCTCCGTCAGGACCCCCAGTGCATCCTCGGTATGTTCGAGCATGCCCGCGATGTGCACGGCACGGTCGACGTTGTCCGCCGCCATGAGGATCTTGATGGCACGCACCGCGAAAAGCGGGCGGGCACGCGTCATCTGACGACACAGCTCGCCCATTGCCTTGCTTCCCTGCACCAGACAGCGATACGTCCCCTGCTCAACATCCACTCCGAACAACGGGTATTCGCGCGCGATGCGCGACCAGCTCTGCACGCGCACACGCATGCCGATGCGCTCGAAGTCGCGGAGCGATCCCGCGCCCGTCAATACGAGCAGGCAAGCCGTTCGGTACAGGGAATCCCTTCCGCGACGCATCTCCTCGAGCGCGCCCCGGTACAACGCCGCGGCTGCGCGAGAAAACGCCTCCAAGCTCAGCTGCCGACCGTCGACAATGCCGAGCATCGCGACGAGCGCGGGTATCCCCTGGGTCAAATCGTACACGTCGAGCTCACCGGAGATTCCGAGCATCCGCGTCCAATCCGAGTATTCGCGCGGACGGACCACGAGGGCCTGAGGCGTGACTTTATAGGCATCGCCCATACCGTTCGCGAATGCGCGATTGCCGGGAAGGCACGCCAGCAAGAATTCGAAGCCCCTCCGATGAAGCGAGCGCATCCTTCCCGCAACTCCTTCGAGTGCCGCGCCGTGGAGCGTTGGAAGGTTGTCGATTGCAACCAGCGGGCGCATGCGGGCATCAAGATGCATCTCCAACTCTCCCAGCAGCCCATACAGCTCCTCGCCATCCATCCCCGCCGCATCGATCATGCGTGCGACGCCGCGACTGGAGTCCCGTTGGACCTCCGCCACGCGCTGGCAAAGCAGGGTCGTCTTTCCAAACCCGTCGGGCGCTATCACAATGGTCGCACTGACCTCGTTCGTGCGCAGCTTAATGTCCCTCAAGATGCGAGCACGATGGACGGCTCTCCTCAGCGTTGGAACTGACACCCCCTCTTGGGCTCCACCCGTCTCACCCTCTGGTGCCTTCTGCTCGGTTTCGACCAAATCGCACGTCTTTACCTGTGCCATATCCGCTCTCCTTTTTCCGATACCGCTCGTCTACAACGGTACGAAACGTCGATGGCACAACGTCAGGTATATGTCTGATCGCTTGGCATTGCGTCAGATGCGTGTCAGGTTTTCCGCAATTCCAGGCCAACCTCCCGTTCTGCATGAATTGTGGCTATATTTCTATCTTTGCGCATACTTTCTGCATTTCATATCGCTGTAGGCGCACTTTACGTACCCCCTATTCATTTTCGAAGATACCTACAATTCCGTCAGTGTTGAAAGAAGGCGGACAGACGGCAGATTATTGTCGGGTCGCCGTAAGGTTGGAGCATCTCGGCGTATCCCTCATGTGGATAACTCCGCATGCAGCAAAGCCCGCGTCGCCATGAACGGCGACGACTCGATGCGCAATGACAGGAAGGGACGCCCCTCGCCGCACTTCTGTAATCCCTATGCGAAAGGCCGAAACGTAAAGCGCAGTTTACGTTTCGCTTTTTTGCGCGGGCATGCTCGTAGCATGAATGAGAGCTCGCAACATACCCTGGGCAGGAACATCTGCGCCATTCGCAAAGATCTCGGCCTGTCAAAGGTCGATTTCAGCTTGCAGCTCGGCATCAGCCGGGTCACGCTCGACCTTATCGAACAGGGACGCGATAACCTCAAGCTCTCGACACTCGACCGACTCGCCTTCGCCCTCGGCAAAGAACCCTGGGAGTTGCTCCGGTAGCCAAACCCTGGTGCAACAAAGCCGCTTCGATCCCGATGGGAAAGTCACCTACAGGCGTTCCTCCAACACACCTGTGCGATACGCCTCAAGCAGGGCGCGCAGGTCGGCGATCTGTTCGCGAATTTGCACGCCGGTATCGGTGTCGCTCACCATACGACGACGTTCGGCGACATCGAACCGATCGGTCTCGCTCACGATATCGGCGTTACGTGTGAGCACCGCCTCAACGCTCTCGAATGCCTGATGCGCCTTGAGGCGGCACCCGCGTGAGCTCGAGATCAGGGTGTACCCCGCAATCCCCGTCTTAGGATGATATACGCTGCAAAACCCTCCATCGATCACCAAGAGGCGTCCGTGCGCACGGATGGGCTGCTCGCCCTCGGAGGTGTGCACGGGCGTATGCCCATTTATGATGTGTCCCGTTCCGGATGCCAAGCCGAACTCCGCCATGATGGCGTCACAGGCGCCCTCGTCGCGCGTCAGCTCAAAATACGGATCCATGGGTTCTTGCCAGCAGGAAGGGTCATCGATATACGTGCGCTCGAACGTCTTGACCAGGCGCCCGCTCGCAGGGGATTTCATGCCAATCCACAGGTACCACATCCAATCCAGGGCATCCTGGTCGTGCGTACGCCATGCGCGACGGGCAATCTCATCGCAGAAGTCCAGGTAGTCACGACCGCTCCGCCACGTGCCCAGGCAGTTCATGCTCGAAAACGTTCCATCCTCGTTCATGGGAACGCACCCGTGGAAGAGCAGGTTGCGATTATGCGCCAGATACATGGATCCGTGGCTGTACAAGATGTTGACGTGGCGATGCAGGTGATCCGCGGTGGTGAACTCCGCCACCAGGCGGTCTACAATGTGCTGCTCGTCCTCGCTCAACTCATAGGGGCGCTCTGGGTCGAACGTGGGGAAATCGCACGTCGCGAGCGCGTAATCCCGACCATCCGCCAGTCGGACCGTACCCGCCTCCAAATCAATGCGCTCCAACAGCAACCGATCGTGCATGTCAAAGCAGGCATGACGCATGATGATCTGGCCTTCGAGCTTGAAAAGCAGGACGTTCACGGCCTTCATGAGTGGCGTGAGCGTCGTCGCCAATCCCGACACGCCCTCGGGAACCGGACGGTACGTACGCTCCGCGAACGCGACGAGCTCGCGCAGGGAGATGCCGTAATCGTTCTCGAGAATCTCGTAGTTCCCATAGCGCAGGTTATTCCTCAGCACCGTGACGATGCAGGCGGGCTGGCCCGCTGCGGCACCCATCCATAGCAGGTCGTGGTTACCCCATTGGATGTCGAAGGAGTGGTAGCTCGAAAGCCGGTCCATGATCTTCGAGGCCCCGCCGCCGCGGTCAAAGATGTCGCCCACCAGATGCAGATGATCGATAACCAGGCGCTTGATCAGGTCGGAAAGCGAGCAGATAAAGTCCTCACCCGCATCGGTCTCGAGGATCGAGTCGATGATGCGCTCGTGATAGCGAACGCGGTAGTTGTTCTCGTCCGGGTGCGTGTGCAGCAGCTCGTCGATGATGTAGGCGTAATCGTGGGGAATAGCCTTGCGCACCTTGGAGCGCGTGTATCGGCTGGAAAGCGAACGCGTCACCACCAGCAGCCGATCGAGCGTGGTCTTGTACCAGCTCGGCGAATCGAGGTGCATATGGTGCGCAAGCTCGAGCTTCTCGTGCGGATAGTAAATGAGCGTGCACAATTCGCGCTTCTCGTCCTCGGAGAGCGTGTCGCCGAAGATGTCGTCAACGTGCTCCCGTACCACGCCCGAGCAGTTGTTCAGGATGTGCAGGAACGCCTCGTACTCGCCGTGCAGGTCGCTCATGAAATGCTCGGTGCCCTTGGGCAGGTTGAGGATTGCCTGCAGGTTGATGATCTCAGTGAAGACGGACTGCTGCGTGGGGAATTGCTGGGAAAGAAGACGCAAGTACTTGAGGGATTGGTCGGTCCGACCGAACGAATTCACGGTTATTCCTTCCCGCTGGCTGGCAGAGCGTTCACGCCCAGCTTAGCACGGGACGCCGCGGATTCACGATTTGTCGACGTTGCGAGCGAGCTTCTCGGCCACGCGGTCCACGCCCTCGCAGGCGGGACAAGCGGCATTCCCCGACGAGGAGCAGCTGGAGCATGACCCGCTGCACGATCCCGCGCTCGCGCAATCAGCGCACGTCCCCTTTTTGCGAATACGACGCACGACCGCGATGAACGCCACCGCGACCAACGTGAGAATCACAAAGTCGATAGCCGACATACAACTCCTTTTTCTAAAGACAAACCCATCATGCCCGAAATCGGACGTTTTTGTAACGAAATCCGAAGGCTCCTACGTACAGGCCCATTTAGCGCACTCGCCAACTGGGGTTTTGCTGGTAAAAACGGAGGTCTACTCGAGCTGCCAAAAAACTCGTTACAAAAACGCCGTATTTGCGGCAAGCGGATGCCCGAGCACACATCCAAACCGTCGGACGCCGCGTCGATACGGGACGCGAGTCCGCGAATGCAGCCGGGTTGCACCCCAACCATCACAGTCGGGCAGCTGAGCCTACAACCCGGCTACTAAAAAGGGATTAGGCCTCCGCGGCGCAGGCGCATCCTATGCCCGCGTCATCCCACGCATACGAGGGCATGGGGCGCACGAGCTGGAACACAATCGCCACAGCGAATGCGACGGCGACGATGGTCCACACGCCGACCACGCCGGTCGCCGCTAGGTAGAACTGGTTGATCATGAGGCCGACCACCCAGGCGAAGCCGCACTCATACCCGAGTGCGATGGCGGTCCACTTTGCGGAGTTCATCTGGGCACGGATGGTACCCATGGCGGCAAAGCACGGAGCGCACAGCAGGTTGAACGCGCCGAACGCGGCAATGGCGCCCGCGCTGGGGAAGAGCGCCGCGAACGCGGACCACAGGCTCGGGTCGGTCTCGGTGGCGTCGGTCAGGTGCAGCAGCGACGCGGCGGTGGCCATGACGTTCTCCTTGGCAACGAGACCCGTGACGGACATTGCCGTGGCCTGCCAGGTATCGAAGCCGAGCGGGGCGAAGATCCAGCTCACCGCACCCGCAACCATGGCGAACAGTGAGTGGTCCGTGAACTCCTCGGGGATTCCCGCCATGGCGGGCAGGTAGCCGAAGGCGCCGTCGAACAAGCCGAAGTTGGACAGGAACCACACCACGATGGTGGAGGCGAAGATGATCGTGAAGGCCTTCTTGACGTAGGCGCTCACGCGCTCCCACACATGCAAAGCCCAGCTGCGCGCACTCGGCATGTGGTAGCTCGGCAGCTCCATGACGAAGGGCGTGGGACGACCGGCGAACAGACGCGTCTTCTTGAGCATGATGCCGGAGACGATGACCGCTACAACACCGAGGAAGTAGAAGAGCGGCGCGATCCACGTGGACTCGGCGTCGCCGATGAGCGCGCCCATGACGAGCGCAATCACGGGCAGCTTGGCGCCGCACGGGATGAACGTCGTGGTCATGACCGTCATGCGGCGGTCCTTCTCGTTCTCGATCGTCTTGGTGGCGAGCACGCCGGGCACGCCGCAGCCGGTGGACACCAGCATGGGGATGAACGACTTACCCGAGAGGCCGAAACGGCGGAACACGCGGTCCATCACGAACGCGACGCGAGCCATGTAGCCGCAGTCCTCGAGGAAGGACAGGAGCACGAACAGGACGAACATCTGCGGGATGAAGCCGAGCACGGCGCCCACGCCGGCCACGATGCCGTCGCAAACCAGGGAGATGACCATGTCGGATGCGCCGGCGGCCGTGAGCCAGCCCTCGAACAGGGCGGGCACGCTCGGCATAGCGGCACCGAGCAGCTCCCAACCATCGCCGAAGAGGCTGTCGTTCACCCAGTCGGTCATGGCGGTGCCGAACGTGGAAATTGCCAGGTAATACACGCCGAACATGATCAGGGCGAAGATGGGCAGGCCGAGCCAGCGATTCGTGACGATGCGGTCGATCTTCTCCGAAGTACTCATGCGTGCCGGCGCGCGATGCAGGCACGCATCCACGATATGCGCGATCACGGCGTAGCGCTCGCCGGTGATGATGGACTCGGCGTCATCGTCGCAGTCACGCTCGCACGCGGCCACAAGCTCCTCGATCCGCTTGACGGACGCCTGCGGCAGGGAGAGCTCCGCCAAGATCTCGGCGTCGCGCTCGAACAACTTGACCGCGTAGTAGCGGCGCTTGCCAACCTCGACCGACGCGGGAATCTGCGCCTCAATCCGCTCGAGAACGCCCTCGATCGCGGCGTCGAAGGCATGTCGGCATGCGGTGGCCTCCGACGTCCCGCATCTCGCCGTGACGGCCTTGCGGGCGGCGGCGATGAGCTCGTCCACCCCCCTGTTCTTGAGTGCGGAGATCATGACGACCGGGCAACCCAGGCTCTTCTCGAGGGCGGAGACATCGATCCGGTCACCGCTCTTCTCCACGAGGTCAGCCATATTGAGGGCCACGACCACGGGAAGCCCCGTCTCGATGACCTGGAGCGCGAGATACAGGTTTCGTTCAAGGTTCGTCGCGTCAATCACCTGGATGACCGCGTCGGGCTCGCCGCTCATAAGGTAATCGCGGCTCACACGCTCCTCAGGGCTATACGGGGACAGCGAGTAGATGCCGGGGAGGTCGGTGATGATCACGCCCTTGTCGCGCGACAGGGGTGCTTCCTTCTTCTCAACCGTGACACCAGGCCAGTTGCCCACGTACCCGTTGGCACCGGTGATGAGGTTGAATAGGGTGGTCTTGCCGCAGTTGGGGTTGCCGGCAAGCGCGATATGCAGTGTTGGATTCGCCATGCGATCCTTCTTCTCTCTTGGCTTTGAAACGTATTCGTTGCTGAGTTCGCCCAGGTGAGGACGGGAGCGATTTCACGAGATGCTGATCGGTTGCGACTCAATGCACCTTTTGGAAATGTCCCCGTTTCCCTCTCACTTGTTAGATATGGCTAACTCTACCGATATGACAATGCGCATCCGGCGCATCAGACGACCTCGACGATCGCGGCCTCCTCTTTGCGGATGGACAGTTCGTAGCCGCGCACGGTGATCTCCACCGGATCGCCCAGCGGAGCGACCTTCACGACCTTGAACGGCGTGCCCTTGATGAGCCCCAGGTCCATAAGGTGACGGCGAAGGGCACCGTCGCCGTGGAGCTTAACCACTGTGGCACTATCCCCCACCTCTACTTCTGCCAGCGTTTTCATACTTCCCCCTTTCTGCAGATCTTGAACATCCCGGGCGTAGGCGGTCTCGTCATACCGATCGAACGTACAGAGGTCTCGGGCGTACCGGTGAGCACAGACGCACCGGTGTGCCCGACTCCGTTGCACGATGCAAGCCTCACACGCGCGGCTAGGCCGCCATGATGTGCTGCGCAACCTTGGCGTCAATGCCAAACCGTGCCCCCTTAACGAGGACGATGATGTTCGACCCCGATGATGAGACGACATGTACCTCGGCTCCATCGACGAAGCCGATCTCCTGCAGGTGGCGCTTCATGTCCTCGTTGCCGCGAACCCGGCATACAGTGACCGTCTCACCAGCTCGTACCAGCGACAACGGCAAAGTCTGACCAATCTTCTGCATGACGAAGCACCTCCATTGGAATGTTCACCTAAGTAAACTAACACAACGGAAGCACATTGTCACTAGAAAGTTTGCCATCTGTTACATTTTTGAAATACCTCACTCTTTTGAGGCGTTCAACTGCTCATGCGTCACTTCACACCAGTGCTGCAGGTTGCATCGGAATAACACGCAATCACTTCTCGCGGGCGTTGACGGGCGCGGCACAACGGACCCACATGCCACTTCTCGCCAGAAGTTGAGGTTTTTCGTATTACTTTTGCGAATTGGCACGTACACCCTCATTTGAGTCGATAAAACCGCAGGTCGCGTTGGGACATAATCGATCGCTACTCAGAAGTATGCAAAAACAGTACGAAAAACCTCAACATCATGTGCCAAGCGTGAACAAAAGAGAGGAAAGGAGGGGGCTATCGACCGAGCAGTCCCATAATCCGGCGCTTATGGACGAGAAACGCCTCGCTCACGGCGAACTCGGCGCGGGCGGAACGGGGACAAGCGATGAGCTCCTCCCCCACGATGGTGGTGGGCACTCCCGCCTGGGGGTTTCCGCGCATCACGTAAATGTGATCTGCCAGCATAATCGCCTCATCGATGTCGTGCGTCACGATAAGAGAAGTCGTGCCCATGCGCTCGGCGACGTCGAGGAACCACGTGTGCATGTCCGCCTTCGTGAAGGCGTCAAGTGCCGAGAACGGCTCGTCGAGCAGCATGAAATCGCGTGAATACTGGTAGGCGCGTAGCAGGGCGGCACGCTGGCGCATCCCGCCCGAGAGCTCACTGGGCCAGCGCATCTGCGTGCCTTCAAGCCCAAACGTCTCAAAGAGTCCCGCGACCTGGGCACGCGCCTCATCGCGGGGGACACCACGCAGCACCAACGGCAGCGAAACGTTGTCGATAATGCGCTTGTGCTGCAGAAGTAGGTCTTTCTGCAGCATATAGGATAGGTGCCCTGGGCTCCCCGTGATGTCCTCGCCATCGAGCAAGACCCGCCCCGATTGTGGAGAAGAAAGCCCTGCCACCACGTTGAACAGCGTGGTCTTGCCACACCCGGAAGGGCCGAGTAGGCAGGCGATCTGCCCAGATTCGACCGTCATCGAGATGCCCTCAAGGATATCGACACCGTCGAAACCCTTTGAAACCCCCTGTATTTCCAAGTGCGCCACTTTGAAATTCACTCCCTCTGAGCAAAGCGCGGCTTTAAGAGGCAGTTTTTCGCTGTTTTTCGAGTATCCCGCATCGTTTGCAGGAGAAACCGCAGGTAACGAATACCAGTAAACCTTCCCCAAAAGCCGCTCTTTGATCTCATGCCCTATCGAAATGCAAGCATCCGCCGATACCGCCGCGCTACGACAAGAACTGATCTGTCATGCCGGCACCAGGCTCAATCGCATCGGCGAAGCCCTGGTCGCCCACCCACTCGAAGAACGCATCCCAGCGGTCCTGGTCAATCACGCCCCAAGCCTCTGCATCGGCCTGATACTGCTCGGCCAGGTACGTCTGGCTCGCAACGACCAACTCCTTCTCAAGCTCCGGAGCAGCCTTCAGCAGGATCTCGGCCGCACCCTCGGGATCGGCGATGCAATCCTCGTACCCACGGCGGGTCGCATCGACAAAGGCCTGCACCATATCTGCATCCTGCTTGATGACATCATCGTTGGCAATGATCACCGGCGTGTAGTAATCGAAGACCGAGTCGATGTCGGCGAAGGCGAAGTAGTTGGTATCGAGGCCCGCGAGCTTGCACTTCTCGCCCGCCCAGGCCCAATAAATCCAAATCGAGTCAACCTGATCGGTGGAAAGCGCGGTGACCTCGTCGGTCACCGTGGAGGGAATCATCTCGACCTGGCTGAAATCTCCGCCGTCCGTCTCGACGCAGCGCTCGATCACGCCCTGCTCGATGGGCATCTCCCACGTGGCATACGTGTGACCTGCCATCTTGGCGGGGCTCGTGATGCCCTTGTCCTTCATGCTGATGATGCCCGAGGTGTTGTGCTGGATGATCGCAGCGATGGCCGTCACCGGCAGCTTGTCATCGCCGGAAACGTAGGCTGCCATGGTGTCCTGGAAGCTCACACCAAACTCGGCGTCGCCTGCGGCCACGAGCGCATCGGCACCGTTCTCGGGGGCCTGCACGATCTCGACCTCGAGGCCCGCCTCTTTGTAGTAGCCGCGCTCCGCGGCAACGTACACGCCCGTGTGGTTCGTGTTGGGCGTCCAGTCCAGGGCAAAGGTCACCTTGCGAAGGCCGGAGCCCTCTCCCGACGAGGAACCGGATCCTTGGGAGCTACCACCGCCGCAGCCCGCAAGCGCCAAAACGCCGGCAGTGCCTAGAACCGCGGCACCGGCGCCCAACGCCGCCCTGCGTGAAACAATCAGGCTGTTTTCATCTGTAAACATGGAAAACCTCTTTCTAAAAAATCATTGCGATATGGTGTCGATCAGCAAATGGGCAGGAATGACGAAAAATCGCTTCAAAACGAGGGGTATTTTCGACATTCCTACCCCTCTCGTCCACGACGGCAGGCACATCACGGCGACGGGTCCCTTACGGCTCACGCGACAGGCGCTCCCAGGGCATGAGCGCGCGGCGAAGCGCATCCACCACCCACATGAGCACCAAGCTCAGACCGGAAATCAAAAAGATCACCGCGAACATCTTGTCGAACGAATACGCCTTGCGCACCCGCGTCATGTACACGCCCAGACCCGAAAAACCGCCGAGCCACTCGGCAATCACGGCGCCCACGATGGCATACGCCGCCGAGATCTTGAGGCCGCTAAAGAGCTGCGGCAGGGCGGCGGGCAGCTTGACGTGGTGCAGGATCTGCAGGCGCGAGGCGCCCATGGCACGCATGAGGTCGATCTCGTCCGGGTCGACGGAGCGCAACCCCTCCAGCAATCCCACCGTGATGGGAAAGAACGTGGCAACCACGATGAGCACCACCTTGGGCAACATCCCGTAGCCAAACCACAGTACCAACAGCGGTGCGATGGCGACGGTCGGGATGGTCTGAGTGAGCACCACAATGGGGTAGAACGCGCGGTACAGCAGATCGAAGCGATCCATCGCAAGCGCGGCGACAAAGCCGAGCGCGACGCCGGTGGCCAAGCCCATGCCCGCCTCGGCAAGCGAGGTCGCGGCGTGACCCGCGAGCAAGGGCCAGTCATCTACGAGCACCCGCACCACGCGCACCGGACTCGGCAGCATGAACGGAGGCACCAGGCCTGTCGAGCATGCGAGCTGCCACAGCCCAAGCAGCGCAACGATGGTCAACGGTGCCACAAGCTTCGTGAGCATCGCAGACCGCGTCCGGGACCCCGCCTTGCATTCCAGATGCGCACCATCAGCGACATGAACCTTGTTCATATCCGCACTTCGTGTCGCCGGTGATGCGGAGCCATCGCGAACGTCGGTACCCCCGCACGCCTTGGTGCTCGATGTGCCCGCGTCCTTACGCATCGTTCTCGTGGTACTTGGAAATCTTCTCCTCGGTGGTGAGGACGCCCTCCTCGGGTGCGAAGAAAATCTTGACGTAGGTGGCGACCTCGGGCGCGCCCGCCTCGACGCAGATGCGGTTCACGCCCGCGACGACCTCCATGCACAGGTCGTAGTCGCCCTGAATGGTGGTCTCAAAGGGTCCCACATATGCGTCGGGGAACTTGGTCTGAATGTAGGCGATTGCCTCGTCGACGATGCGACACACCTCGTCGTTGCCGCCCACGCGCTGGGGCAGGACCTGGATCGCGACGCTTGCCTCCATAGGCCTTCCTTTCCGGGGTCACAAAAAAGCGGGCCCCTCATCTCCGTAGGGGCCCGCTCGCATCTGTTCACTCGGAGCAAGGCTGCTCAATCCCTACGCCGGCATTACCCGGATCAGGTTGCGGGTCGAAGCGGTGCGGGAAAGGCGACGACGCTGCATATCGCCGATGGACGCGCGGCACCCCGCGATTGACGGGCGAGCGCATCCGCTCCCACGGGCTTCCTCTCAGCCGGCCTCCGCCAGCTCCCCGTTGGTACACAGGTGAGTATAGGACAACAAGGCGCTGAGGGACAGCCAGGACGCGCAATTGAAGACCGCCCTCGCTCGCATATCTCGCCGGCTCGTGCCGAGAGTGGCCTTCAGCTACGAAATCGAGACGATTTCGCGACCGAAGGCCGCATTCGATTGAAGACAGGAAAGACCTCGGAAACCCGGGAGCCCTTTCGGGCAGAAATGGCGACGATGCGCCGCGGCGTGATGAAAACGTTACAGGTGCGAGGTGATGATCGTCATGTCGCCCGTGAGCACCAGCTCATCGCAGGCGGAAAGTGCCAGCAAGTGACTGCCCTTAACGACTGGCTCGCCATTGATCGAGCCTTCGCCCTCGATGACGCTTACGCAGGTGAAGGGGAAGGGCGTCGCGAACTTCAGCTCACCGTCGACGCGAAGGCGCTCTACGGTGTAGCAGTCGTTGGACACGAGCACCGTTACGCCGTCGACCTCGGGCGCGGTGATCTCGCCGGACTCGGGCGCATCCATGGCGTAGTCGATGACGTCGAGGGACTGCTCGAGGTGCAGAGGACGCAGTTTGCCGTCGTCGCCAGAGCGATCGTAGTCGTACACGCGGTAGGTCACGTCGCTCGACTGCTGCGTCTCGAGGATCACCGTGCCGCCCTTGATGGCGTGCACGCAACCGGGGTCGATCTGGAAGAAGTCGCCGGCGTGGATCGGAATCACGTTGAGCAGCTCATCCCAGCGGCCCTCTTCGACCATCTGGGCGAACTCCTCGCGCGAACGCGCGTTCTGACCGACGACGATGGTGCCGCCTTCGTCGGCGGACAGGACGTACCAGCACTCCTTCTTGCCGAGGCTGCCATTCTCGTGCTCGCCGGCGTACGCGTCGTCGGGATGCACCTGGATGGACAGGTCGGCGGCGGCGTCGATGATCTTCACGAGCAGCGGAAACACGTCGCCCTCGCAGTTGCCGAACAGCTCGCGGTGGTTGGCCCACAGCCAGGAGAGGGTCTTGCCGGCGGACTCGCCCGTGGCGATGACGTCATCGCCGTTGGGATGCGCGGAGATGGCCCAGCACTCGCCCACGGGGCCATCCGGGATGTCATACCCAAAATCGCTCGCCATGCGGCGTCCGCCCCAGATCTTGCCCTTGAAATCGGGCACGAGCTTGATGATCGAATCCATCGCCTACATCCTCTCCTGCGAATCGACATTTGGATCGAAGGCACGCACGCCCGATCCGACCTCTATTGTACTCACGCCCCACTACGTACGCTGAGAGAATCGACGGCACAGCGCCGCGGGGCCTCCGCACGCACCCCCCAGCGTCACAGGATGGCGGAATCGCGCGAAGCGATGGGGCGCACGCGGCCGATAGGGTCCCGTAGGCCAGGCACCCCCATCATGATGAACCCACGCTTCTCTCGCGTACGTTTTATGTATACCTATTCGGTAGGTATTGATTGATGCCCTGCGGGAACCATGTGAATACGGGCGCGCGAAGGCGCCCACCATCCGAAAGGAGCTCGCATGCCCCGTATCCTCATGATCGTCGGTTCGCTGCGCAAGCAGTCGTTTAACCATCAACTCGCACGTGAGATCGAACGCATTATCGGCGATCGCGCCGAGGTCACTTTCCTCGATTGGGGCGATGTGCCCCTCATGAACCAGGACATCGAGTGGCCAGCCCCGGAGGCGGTGCAACGCGTTCGCGACGCCGTACTCGCCGCCGACGGCCTGTGGTTCTTCTCGCCCGAATACAACTACCAGATTCCGGGAGGGCTCAAGAACCTCCTCGACTGGCTCTCGCGCCCCCTCGACGAGCATGACCGCACCAGCCCGTCCGCCATCAAGGGCAAGCGCGCTGCCATCAGCGGCGTTGGCGGACGAAACGCCACCGCCGGCATGCGCAAGGATCTAGAACGGCTGTTCAGCGCCACGGGTGTTCAAATCATCGGCGGGCCGAGTCTGGGAATCTCCCTCACGCCCGAAGAGTGGAGCAGCGATGTCCTGACGCCGGAACCAGGGACTCTCGGTGCCCTTGGGGCGGCCGTGGACGACTACTTGGCAGCACTCGAGCGCTAGTGCAACAAAAGCGCGTTTTACGGGGGCGCCGCGCGGCCATCTAACTGGCCGCGCGGCGCCATCCGATATCCTTACGGCACCGCGCTCGTGTTAGAAGCAGGTAAACCCCGTGTTAGCCCTCGAGTGCCCTGGCGCCCAAGGCGATGGCACCAAGCACGCCCTGGTTGCCGTCGCAGGCGGGCGACACGATATAGGTATCGATATCCGCGAGCTCGGGCGTCGCCAGATACCCGTTGATTTGCTCGAGTACCTTGGCGCGCACGCGGGCCATGAGTTTGGGGGCGTGATCGGGCACGCCACCGCCCAACACGATGCGCTGCGGCGAGAGTGTATAGATATACGTGCATATACCTTGGGCGATGTACGTGCTCTCGAGCTCGAGGAATCCTTCGTCGTCGGCCATGTCGGACGCCCGCTCCACGCCGTACCGGGCGACCACGGCGGGACCGGCGGCGAGGCCCTCGAAGCAGCTCTCATGGCTCGGGCAGTTGCACGCGAAGCCCTCATCGCCCGGCACGCGCGCAAGCGCGATATGCCCGGCCTCGGGATGCAGCATGCCGTGGAGCAGATGCCCGCCAACGTACACACCCGCGCCAATGCCGGTGCCCACCGTGATGTAGATCACGTTGTCGAGGCCCTTGCCCGCACCGTATATGACCTCGCCCAGGCATGCACCGTTCACGTCGGTGTCGTAGCCGCAGGGTACGTTGAGCCCACGGGCCATTTCGCCAAGGAAGTCATAGCCGCGCCAAGCGATCTTAGGCGTTTGCAGGATGTGACCGTAGTCGGGCGATTTGGGATTGACCGCCGTGGGACCAAAGGCAGCGATACCAAGGGCGGCAATCCCCTTGTTAATAAACCACTCGACCATAGCGGGAACCGTCTTCTGAGGCTCCTCGGTGGGAATGCTCGCACGTTCCACGATCGTTCCATCGGCATAGCCGGTCGCCAGCACCATCTTGGTGCCTCCCGCCTCGATCGCACCGATCAACTGCTGGTCCATAACACCCTCCCTCGGGTCGGCTTCATCCGTCACCCCAGTATAAAACTCCAATACCCATCCATATGGTCAACGGAGGTGATTGGTACCTCAATTGAGGAACAGGCACTAAATTGAGATACGGACATGTGGGCTACCCCAGGCGCAGCCCGACTCCTTATGCTATATCGTCGCCATCATTTACAAATATCGACAATCTGTACCGAAATCAACGCTGACGAAGACGTTTTTGAGAAACAGGTGCGATTGAGACGCCCTAAGCGATGCCACGCGATGAAGATATTAGACATCTTGCCATTATTTGTTCGTCTTCTTTAGAGCCACCGGCGCCGAAAGTTCCAACACGGCGCCCCATTGGTACAAATTGTCGTTTTTTGTAAGACGGGGAGGCGGCCAACTGGCGCCTCCCCGTCAAACGCAAGATTTGGACCTCAATTACGTGCCTGTCCCCAAATTGAAGGGCAATGCCGGGCACCTCGCGCAGCCACTCGGTTTTCCAGGTGCCCCAGATCGCTCTGAAAGAGGAGGGCGCACGCCTTGCGTGCGGCGCCCGACGATTGAAGGGCGAGGTGGGGTGCCTGGGAAAGCGAGGCTACTCCAGGCGCAGGCCGACTTCCTTGAGCTGCGCCAGGCTCACCTCGGACGGAGCCGCGGACATGAGATCGGAGCCGGAACTCGTCTTGGGGAACGCCATGACGTCGCGGATGGAGTCGGTGCCGGCGAGCAGCATGCACACGCGGTCGAGGCCGAGCGCGAAGCCGCCCATCGGCGGGGCGCCGAACTCGAGGGCCTCCATGAGGAAGCCGAACTGCGCGCGGGCGCGCTCCTCGGTGAAGCCCATGAACTCGAGCATCTTGAGCTGCAGCTCGGAGTCGTGGATGCGCATGCCGCCACCGCCGGCCTCGAAGCCGTCCATGACGAAGTCGTAGGTGCAGGATCCCATCTTAAGCGGGTCCTCGTCGAGCAGGTGCAGCTCGTCGATGTGGGGCAGCGTGAAGGGCTGGTGCTCCGCCTCGTAGCGCTTGCCCTCCTCGTCCCAATGGAACAGCGGGAAGTTCACGACCCACAGGAAGTCGTGGCCCTCGCGCGGGAGCTCCAGCACGTCGGCCATGTGGCAGCGCATGCCGCCGAGGATCTCGTTTGCCTCGAGGCGCGGGCCGGCGGCGAACATCACCAGGTCGCCGGGCTCGACGTCGCAGCGGCGACGGAGCTCGGCCATCTCCTCGTCGGTGAAGAACTTGACGATGGGACTGTTCATGGAGCCGTCCTCGCGGAAGGCGATCCATGCCAGGCCCTTGGCGCCGAAGGTCGCGGCGACCTTGGCGAGCTTGTCGATCTGAGCACGCGGCCAGGTGCCGGCGCCCTTGGCGTTGATGGCCTTGACCACGTGGCCCTGCGTGTTCGCGGCACTGGCGAACACCTTGAAGGCGGATCCGGCGAACACGTCGGTGAGGTCCACGAGCTCCATGCCAAAGCGGGTGTCGGGCTTGTCGGAGCCGTAGGTGTCCATGGCGTCCCAGTAGGAGATGCGGCGCAGCGGCGTGGGTATCTCGACACCGACCTTGGAGAACGCATCGGCGAGGACGTCCTCGAGCTGCGCCATGACGTCGTCCTGCTCGACGAAGCTCATCTCGATGTCCACCTGCGTGAACTCGGGCTGGCGGTCGGCGCGCAGGTCCTCGTCGCGGAAGCACTTGGCGACCTGGTAGTAGCGCTCGACGCCGCCGACCATGAGCAGCTGCTTGAGCAGCTGTGGGGACTGCGGCAGGGCGTAGAAGTTGCCGGGCTGCAGGCGGCTGGGCACCACGAAGTCGCGAGCGCCCTCGGGAGTGGACTTGAACAGGGCCGGCGTCTCGACCTCGGTGAAGGCGCGGTCGTGCAGGGCCGAGCGGATGGCGAAGGTGAAGTCGGAGCGCAGGCGCAGACGGGCGGCCATCTCCGGGCGACGAAGGTCAAGGTAGCGGTAACGCAGGCGCGTGTCCTCAGCGGTCTCGATGCCGTCCTCGATCTGGAACGGCGGGGTCTTGGAGCGGTTGAGCACCTGCGCGTGGTCGACGAGGACCTCGATCTCGCCGGTGGCGAGCTTGGGGTTCACCGCGTCGTGGCCGCGGTCGCGCACGACGCCGTGCACGAGGATGGGCCACTCGGGACGCATGGTCTCGGCGATCTTGAAGGCGTCGCCGTCGGAATGCTCGGGGTCGAAGTTGATCTGCGTGATGCCCTCACGGTCGCGCAGGTCGCAGAAGATCAGGCCTCCGTGATCGCGGCGACGGCTCACCCAACCGGTGAGGGTGACCTCCTCGCCGATATTGGCGGAGCGGAGCTCACCGCAGGTGTGGGTGTGCATGGAATGCATGTTGGCGGGGTTGGTGGTGCAGTCTTGTGCCACTGCTTCCTCCTTGTTGATCTGTGCCGCCCCGTGCCGTAAGCGGGCGGCTGGTGTACAGACTGCCGGGGCGCGTAGACAGCACGGCTCGGCATATCGCGAACACGGATTCCGGCTGCCGGGATCGACGATGGAATCGCCCCTCGCCACAGCGGCCCTCCGCGCGCGACAGCTCACTAGGATAGCGGAAAGCCCGGCGCTTTAGCATGGAAAAGTCCTCGGCTCACGTTGTCTTAACAGGCTGGGAACATTGGAGGGTGTGGTCGGGCATGCCAATGGCAGAATTACATGGCGGCAAGAGCCCCGAACGGTTTGCCCAGCAGGTCAACCGCCCCAACACCCCGAACATCAGCTCACGAGGTCAACGGCGTCAACAAGTTCCACTCGATCAAGCCCTTTCGCCCAGCTTCCGTCATCCGTGAAGCCGCTTTTTGAAAAAAGGAACCTCCAACAATCGTAGCGAGCAAAGCTGACCATCCGCTTTTCCTCAAGCTCGCGCAGCACAGAAGGGCCCACCGGACTGGTCTTAAACTTGCACTCGCCAAGCAGACGGCTCTTCGAGGGACCGATTCCCACCATGTCGATCTCCTCGGCGCCTTGCCACCATCGTCCCAGCTCTTGGGGCCTAAACGGAAGCTCCCCAGCAAGGGACTTACTTCGCAGCCACTGCAAGCACACGTCCTCAAACGCCTTGGAGAGCATATGGTTGAGGTTGGGCTCTATTTCATATTCCCAAACCTGGGAAGCACCGCCTGCGTCCAGCTCCGACAGCCAAGGCTGCGCTGCCGCGTACCAAAACGAGATGAAATTGTCTGCAACGCGCCACAAGCCCCGGCCAGCCTTGGTGCGCTCTTGCTGCCCCGCGTTAACGGAAAACTCGCGTTCTACGATTCGAAGCTCCTGCAGTTTTTTGAGATACGTATTCGCGGTTCGCTGATCGAGGAGTGTCTTTTGGGCTATTCCGTTAAGGCCTGTCTCGCCCGCGGCGACAGCACCCAAAATCGCGTTGTAAACCGCAGGTTCACGCAACTCCTGCCTCAGCAGGAAGTCCGACTCGGTGTACAGGGCGCATCCTCGCGAGAGAATGTGCTCACACACGTTGTCCCGAATACTCAGGTCTGGGTCGAACTGCTTGAGGTAATGGGGAATTCCACCAAGGATGCAATATGCCTCGAGCTGGCTCTGAGGCGTCATGTTTGGAAAGAATCCGATGGCGTCCTTAAGCCCCATTGGCTGCATCTTCCATACACCCGTTGCCCTACCGTACAAAGGGTTCTTTTCAGAAAGAAGCTCGTCTTCCATGAAACTGATCGAGCTGCCACAAAGCACCAGCATGATATTGGAACGAGAAAGGGTCTCGTCCCAAACGTTCTGCAAGATTGAGGGCAGGGCCTTGTTGCCATCGACCGCATAGGGAAACTCATCGATGACTACAAGCGTTCTTTCCCCGTCCCGCACGTCGGCAAGCGCCTCGAATGCGTCACCCCACGATTGGAATGAATCGAGATGCCTCATGATTGAAGGGAGACGCAGGAGAACTCTCTGGGAGAATCCGCGCAGCTGAAGTGCATCCGTCTCCTTTGTACATGAATACCAGATACACGACTTGTCTTTGGAAAATTGGCGAAGGCACTCGGTTTTACCAACGCGCCGCCTGCCATACATAATCACAAGCTGAGCATCTTTTTTCCGATAGCACTTCTCGAGAAAGCCCATGTCCTGCGAACGACCGATAAAGCCCATGCTGCCCACCCTCTTTTTGAGAATCTGGATTCATCATATCACGATTATATAAATCACGATTTGATACATTATCGGACCTACATAGACTGAAACCGAGTCGTCACGTTCGACATTGCAACAGCCATCGCTTGTGTGCACATGGGTCTAATCCAGCTCCATTTAAATGGTTGGCAATGTTCCCAAATCTGACATTAGGAACTTCCACAATTCGACATTAGGAGCACATGAGCAGGGAGAATCCGCTGCTATAAAGGCATAGAGGTTAACTCCACAAAGAAGGGCGCCGAGAAGGACGAGAACATTGAGCTTCTGCTCTCCCTCGAGCGACCGGACAACAAAGTTGAAATCGTCATCCACGTGAACATGCTCAAAGAGGGCTGGGACGTCACCAACCTCTACACCATCGTTCCGCTGCGCACCTCCGCCTCCGACACCCTCACTGAGCAGACGATTGGCCGCGGCCTTCGCCTGCCTTACGGCAGCCGCACGGGAGATGAGCATATCGACCGCCTCACCATTGTGAGCCACAACAAATACGCCGAGATCATCAAGCAGGCGAATGACCCAAACTCGCTCGTCCGCAAAGTCTACTTCATTGATCCCTCCCTTGGAGGCGATGTCCCCCAAGCGCAGACAACGGTCGAGATGCCCACGGTCTATGACACCGCCACCGGCGATGAGAGCTTTGTCGGCCATGTCGCCCTGGCGTTGAAAGACGCCGTCGGCGCAACCTCGCCCGAAGAGACGGAAACTGCCGAGCAGATGGAAGAAGTCGCTCGGTTCGTCGCCGCCCTCTCATCGAAAACGACAGAGGAGCTCAACAAACAGGTCCGGACGTTCGATGCGATCAGCGATGAGCGAACCCTCGAGATAGCCACAACAAGCGTAGCCCACGAGACCATGCGCCAGTTCCCGGGACTCAACCTCTCCGAGGAAAGACTAACATCCGTCGTTAAAACCACCATGAAAGCCTGCGTGCAGGCGCTCACCGACAGCATCATCCCAATCCCCCGGGCTGTTGTTCTGCCATTCGCCAAAGTGAAGCGCGGCTACCACCCGTTCCATTTGAACACGCGAAACATGAATTGGAGGCCGACGGGAGACAAACTCGTTGGCACCGAACTCATGGAAGGTGGCCGCACCGTAAGCTTGGACGTCAGCAGTGCTGCCGAGACGCACGTCGATACCCCGGAAAATGGAATCGTTCGCCACATCATCGTGCGCGACAACATCGAATACGGCGAGTGCGCCGACCTGCTGTACTCGCTCATCGACGAGCTCAAGGAACACCTTCTCACCTACCTCAATGAAGACGATGCCGAGCAGGTGATGCGCGAACATCAGAAGGGCATCGCCGAGATGATCTACCTTCAAATGAATGAGCACTTCTACCGAGAGGAGACCGGGTACGAGACCGTCCAGATGCGTCCGTTCTCGAAGATAGAGAGCGGCTTTGGCAGCAAGATGGCAGCCGAAGACATTTTCGACCTGCACTCCAACGTGCCCGTTGGAGAGGTGCGCTCAAAGGTTTTTGGAGGGTTCAAGAAGGCGTGCCACACCCTATACAAGTTCGACAGCAACACTGAGAGAACACTCGCTATAATCCTCGAAAATGATGGCGCTGTTCTACGATGGATGAGACCCTCGCCGAAGCAGTTCAATATCTACTATGACTCTGCCTCCACGAAACGGTATGAGCCCGACTTCATCGTTGAGACCGACAATCGCATTTACATGGTCGAAACCAAAGCGGCGAAGGACGTCGACAATGAAGATGTTCGTGCCAAGGCAAAGGCTGCGCGAGAGTACTGCCGAGCCGTTACCGAATGGAACGCCGATCACAACGGTAAGCCCTGGGAGTACGACGTGATTCCCCATGACAACGTACGGTTGAACTTCACTTTTGACGGGGTCGTTGCGGCGTCCATCGAGTACGACAGCAGTCAAATGCCCCTATAGAGAGCAGCAAGAGGTGAACGTGGACATCGACCGAGAGGGCGGACGCATCGAGGTCGTCTTGGGCTTGGACAAGCACGGCAATCCCAAGCACCGCACGTTCCTGTTCCCCAGCGCCTTTGACCAGGGATTGCTGGCGCTGTAAGGCAAAATGGTGCAATTGGGGTACGTCCCCAATTGCACCATTCCTACATTTGGCGCGTGTTCACGCTCGTCGGCGATAATGGGGGATTCGAACGCAGGGCAGCCGGACTCCTCTCACGGGCGACGCTCTGGTACGGAGCCGCCGCGACCGCGTGGCTCGCATGCGCCCTCCTGTGGATTCCACTTGCCGCCGCGGCCCCCTACTCGCTCATCGTTGCCCTGTCGCTCCTCATGGGAAGCCTTTGCCTGAGTGCCATCGCATTCGCGCTCGTCCACCTCACCATGCGTGCGACCGAGCTCAAAGACGATGCAGATCTGACGGTGTAGCCATGGGAATTCGGATTAACCTCGACGTGGAGCTCGCGAGGCACAAGATGAAGCTCGGCGAACTGTCCGAGCGCGTGGGTATCAGCACCACCAATCTCTCCATCCTCAAGACCGGTAAGGCCCGGGCCATCCGTTTCAGCACGCTCGAAGCCATATGCCGGGAGTTCAACTGCCAGCCAGGTGACATTCTGGAATACGTGCCGGAGCATGACGGGGATTTCCATTCCCGTGGCGCCGATGCGCGCTGATCTCGCGGCGCTCGTCGCAGGCGGGGCGGCTCTTGCGCTGCACGCCTCCGTGCCGAGCACCCTCGATGCGCCCCTCCTCATTGGACCGGTCGCAATCGCGTCATGCAGAAGCCTCGCCATATTCCTGGTGGCGCTCACATGCCCCACGCTGGTGCTCGCCTCGCGTTTGTATCGGAAGCACCGGCGAGACGACGCCGAACCGACATCCCGGGATCGGCACCCGGGTCGCTTCACGCAACACACGGGTCATTTCGTACGGAGCCTCGACCACTCCGCGCGGTGCATGGACCGCTTCATACGCCCCCGAGGTCGTTTCGCACGAGACGCGAGCCGTGCCGCACGTTGCCCCGGCCATCTCATGCGACACCTGAGTCGCATCATGCTCACATGCGCCCTATGCGCATCCGTCTGGACGATATTCGCCGAAGGGCTTCTGCTATCTCTGACAATTACCCACGTCCTCAATCCGCCAAGCCCGGCAGGCGACCGCGTTGTCGCCGTCCATTACAACTTTTTGCTCTATGGGGAAACGACCGCATACGTCGTGCCGGGCGGGGTGGGATTCGGTGAATACTACGCGGCATTCGGGTGCGATGACGGCGTCGACCCCGTCGCGCGAGATGACTACGCGCTGGCATGGCACGGAAACCAACCCGAGCTGCTGGTCACCGGCACTGCTGCCGATCCCGTGTGGCGCATAGACTAACCGGGTTTCGTCATCAGCTTCCGCCCTTGGCCGGGATCGCCCATGGGCAGCATAGGCAATGTCAATCCGTAGGTCCGGCGCGCGGCGTTGTGCGGCTCTTACAGGTCCGGCACGTGGCGGGGTCCGGCTCCTGCGGGCGCGGCACGCGTCGAGGTCGGTGCCTGCTGACGCCACGTACCGCCGCGAACAAAAAAACGCCCCCGCAGGCAAAGCAACCTGCGGGGGCGCTGTGGGAGCATCGTACTCCGGATTACCCCGTGTTCTGCAGGCCGGCGGAGACGCCGGTCACGGTCTCCAGCACGAGGCTCATGTACTCGGCCTTGGCTTCCTCGGACAGCTCGTCCTGGTTGGCGCGGACCTCACGCAGCGCACGGACCTGCGCCAACGAAAGGGCATCCACAAACGGGTTGCGCACACGCACCGCCTGGCCGAGCACGCGGCGGTGCTCCAGCGGCCACGCGTCGCCCACAATGCGCAGCACCCACGAGCGCGTGAGCATCATCTCATCAAACACCTTCGCGGCAAGATCATCGCGGTCGCCCAGCGCCAGGTACATCTTAGCGATGCGGTTGTCGGTCTTGGCGATCGACATCTCGATGTTGTCGATGAACGTGCTGAACAGCGGCCACTCGCGGTATGCGCGCTGCAGCAACTCCAGATCGCCCAGCTCCTCGCACGCGGTACCCAGGCCGTACCACGCGGCCAGGTTGATGCGTGCCTGGCTCCACGAGAACACCCACGGGATGGTACGCAGGTCGTCAAGCGACTTGGCGCCCAGGCCACGCTTGGCCGGACGGCTGCCGATGGGCAGCAGGCCGACCTCGGTAAGCGGGGTGACGGTCGAGAACCACGGGGTGAAATCCTCGGCGTTAAGCAGGTCGAGGTAGCGCTTGTGGCTCGCACGGTTGAGCACAGAGGCCATGTCGGCATACCGCTCGGTGGTCTCGGTGTTGGTGCGCTCCACAGAGGGCGCAGAGTTAAGCAGGGTCGCCGCCGCGACGCTCTCCACATGGCGCTGTGCCAGCGTGGAATTGCCATAGCGCGCGAAGATGACCTCGCCCTGCTCCGTGACCTTGAAGAAGCAGTTCACCGAGCCGGCGGGCTGGGCCAGCACCGCGCGGTTGGCAGGACCACCGCCACGGCCCACGGCACCACCGCGGCCGTGCATGAGCACGAGGTCGATGTTGTTTTTATCCGCCCACGCGGCGATGCGCTCCTGTGCGGAGTGCAGGGCGAGCGTGGCGGTGGTGGGGCCGGCGTCCTTGGAGGAATCGGAGTATCCAAGCATGACCTCCATGCGGCGACCGGTCTGCGCCAGGCGCGTCTGAACGGCGGGGAGCTTGAGCATCTCCTCGAGCACGTCCACGCAGCCCTCGAGATCCTCCAGCTGCTCGAACAGCGGGATCACGTCGAGCATCGGCACGTCCTCGGCATGCGCGAAGGCGAGCTGCGCGAGCTCGTAGACGTCGGCCACATGCTGGGCGCTCTTGGTGAACGAGATGATGTAGCGGCGCGCCATCTTGGTGCCATAGCGTTTCTGGATGGAGCCGATGGCGCGGAACGTGTCGAGCACCTCGCGCGTCATGGGGGCGAGCTCGCCGTGGATGCCGTGCTCGCGAATGTCGGCGAGCGCACGGGTGTGCACCACGGAGTGCTGACGGAATTCCATTTCCACCATGTGGAAGCCGAAGGTCTCGGTCTGCCAGATGAGGGTCTGGACCGGTCCGTATGCGGCGCGAACGGCACCGGCCTCGGCGAGCGAACGCTGGACCACACGCAGGTCGGCGAGGAAATCGTCGCAGGTGCGGTACATCGTGTCGGCATTGCGGGCCACGGTGGCGTCCAGGCGCGCTGCCATCACGAGCATCACGGCACGATGGGGCTCGGAGTTGGAGATCTCGCTGGCACGCTCGGTAAGGACCTCGCTCATCTCCACCTGATGGCTCCACAGGTTGAGCAGCTCATCGGACGGCTTGGTGTATGCGGCCTCGAGCGTGAGGTTGCGGCCCACGCGGCGGCACTTGTCGGCGAGCTTGGCGATCATGTGCGTGGCGTACTTCGCGGCAACCTGACGGCTCACCTTGGCGGTGACGTTGGGGTTGCCGTCGCGATCGGAGCCAATCCAGCTGCCAGGGTGGAAGAACGCCGGGCACACGGGCGGAACCGTGCCGGCATACTCGCCCAGAACCCAGTCGTCAAAACGGCGGTACACCACGGGGATGGTATCGAACAGCGTGCTGTCGAAGATGTCGATGATGGTGTCGGCTTCCTCGACGGGCGTGGGCTTCTTGAGGGCAATGGGGCTCGTGCGCACGAGCGCATCGATCTCCTGGAGCATGTGGCGCTCGTTCTCAACGAGGTCGGAGCCGCCCAGGCGCCCACGTTCCTCGAGCAGGCCGGCGATGCGGCGGATCTTACCCTCAACGGCCTTGCGGCGCGCCTCGGTAGGATGCGCGGTGAAAACCGGATGGAACTCCAGGCGAGAGAGCAGCTCGGTTGCTTTGGCTCCGCCCACCTCATCGGTGAGCTGATGGAACGCCACGGTGAGGGCGTTCGCCGGGTCGACGGCGTCCTCGGTGGAGACGCTGCGCTCACGCTCGCGCAGGATACCCACGCGATAGCTCTCCTCGGAGAGGTTCGCCAGGTGGAAAAACGCCGTGAAGGCGCGTACGATGACCTGAGCTTGGTCGATGGGCAGTGCGTCGATGAGGGAGACGGCGTCGCGGAAGGCGCGGGCGGAGGGCGTCTCCCCCGCGGGCATGCCCTGCTCGTCAACATCCTCGCCATCGGCCTCGGCACCGGGATCGCCGGCGTTCGCGCGAATGACGCTCACCATGAGCTCATCGAATACATCGAGCACTTGAGCGTCGTACTCGCGCAGGATGCGGCGCTCGAGGCGCAGGAACAGCGCCAGGTTGTCGCGGAGCTCGGCGGGGATGTCGATGTCGGACAGAACCTCGACCGCCGCCTCAAGGTCGGTCAGGTCGATACGACGGGTGCCCGACATGACATCAGCGATCATGTCACCGGTGAGCGCTTCGCTCAGGCGCTGGCCAGCTTGCGTATTCTCTGCCACACTACCTCCTTCATTGCTTAGCACGAGGCGCATAAACCTCGCAGACCGCATTATTATAGGCAGGCTCTCCCGCATCTACCACATACTTTAGTGAAGTGGAGTACATCTCCTACGTTTCAACAAATTATCGGTAGACGGCTCGCGCACTTCGGCGGGCGGCATGAGCTTCTCGGCGGGCAGCGCAGCCGCCCCAAACGGAAAGGGCGGCGGGACATTTGTTCCCACCGCCCTGGGCCTCCATCGTCGAATGCGTTACAGAGCTGCGATGATTTCAGCGGCCCCAACGCGATCGATTAGACGCTCCTCATGCGTTGCCATGTTGCGCAGCTTGACCTTGCCCGCGGCGATCTCGTCGCCGCCGATGATCACGATGTGGGACGCGCCCAACTTATCCGCCAGCTTGAACTGGGCCTTAAGCGACTTGCCCTGGTAGTCGCACTCGGTGCGGACGCCACGGGCGCGTAGATCGAGTGCCAACGCGAACACCTCGTCGCGAAGGTCGGCACCGGCATTCGCCACGAAGACGCAGCCCTCATCGTCGCATGCCATCTCCTTGCCGAACGCCTCAAGGGCGAGCATGGCGCGCTCAAAGCCCACGGCGAATCCGACACCCGGCGTGGGCTTACCGCCCTCAAGCTCGACCAACCCATCGTAACGGCCACCGCCGCCGATGGAGCCCACGCCCGCACCCGGCGCCTCGACCTCAAAAACCGTGCGGGTGTAGTAGTCCAGGCCGCGCACGAGGGTCGGATCCTCAACATACTCGATGCCCGCCGCGTCGAGATGGCGCTTGACCTGCTCGTAATGCTCGCGGCAATCGTCGCACAGGTTGTCGCCCATAAGCGGGGCACCCTTCATGACCTCGCGACAGTGCTCGTTTTTGCAGTCGAAGGCGCGCAGCGGGTTGATCTCGGCGCGCTCGCGGCACTCATCGCACATCTCGTCGGCATGGTCGAGGATGAACTGGCGCACGGTCTCGCGATACGCGGGACGACACGCCGGGTCGCCCATGGAGTTGATGAGCAGGCGGAGCTTGGAGAGGTCGAAGCCCAGGCGCTCGTAAAAGCGCATGAGCATGATGATGCACTCGGCATCGGCGGCGGCGTCGGGAGCGCCCAGCCACTCAATGCCCACCTGGTGGAACTGACGCAGGCGGCCCTTCTGCGGGCGCTCGCCGCGGAACATCGCCTCCGCGTACCACGCCTTGAACGGAGCGGAGCCCTGGGGAACCAGGTTGTTCTCCACCACGGCGCGCACCACGCCGGCCGTGCCCTCGGGACGAAGCGCCAGGCGCTGCTTGGCCTTGAGCTTGGCGTCGGTACCCTCGGTGAGGACACGCTCGAAATTCGCGCCGGAGAAAACGCGGAACATCTCCTTGCGCACCACGTCGGTGGATTGGCCGATGCCGTGGACGAATACGTCGAGCTGCTCGATCGCCGGAGTCTCGATGGGCTCGAACCCAAACGGGCCGAACACCTCCGCCGCGACTTCCTGCATCTTGAGCCAAGAGCGCATCTCGCGCCCGATGAGGTCCTTGGTGCCTTCGGCCTTCTGTGCCTGCATATGGTGTCTCCTTCGCGTGCGCCCGCGAGCGCCGATGCGCTCCCGGGTGGTGCCGGAATTGGTGAATTCAATCAAGACAGTATACCTGCAAACAAAAGGAACCGCCCGTAAAGAGCGGCTCCGAAATACCATAGGCGGACGAGCGAGGCGGACGTCCCCGCCCATCGTAACGGTACCCCACCATGCAACGAACCTTGGCGAAGCCAAGCGGAAGCGCGTACCATTGAGTCATACTCGATCGTCCGCAGGCCCCTGACTGTCAGGGCATATTCAAAATGGAGCCAACCATGCACCAATTCCGCAACGACTATTCCGAGGGCGCTTGCCCCGAGGTCCTCGAGGCGCTCATTCAAACCAATGCCGAGCAAACGCCCGGTTACGGCACCGACGAACATTGCGAGCGAGCCGCCGCGCTGCTGCGCGAGGTTTGCGGGCAGCCCGACGCCTACGTTCGCTTTATCCCCGGCGGCACCGCGGCGAATGCCGTCTGCATCTCCGCGTTCACCGACGACTTCGAGGGACCGATTCTCGCCGCCGACGCGCATCCCACCGCGCACGAGACTGGTGCCATCGAGGCCTGCGGCCGCCGCATCCTCGCCACAGCCGACGCCTTCGGCGTGCTCGCCCCCGCCGAGGTCGAGCGCGTGTACCACGCGTCCATCGCCGGCGGCTGCCATACCACGCGCCCCGCGATGCTCTACTTCTCCAACACCAGCGAGCTCGGGCACGTCTACACGCGCGCCGAGTTCGATTCGCTGTGCGATGTCGCCGAGAAGCTCGACCTCGCCGTATACGTGGACGGTGCCCGCATGGCGAGCGCGCTGACCGCCGCGGACGGCGACCTCACGCTCGAGCACCTCGCTTCGCGCGCCGATGCCTTCACGCTCGGTGGTACCAAAGCGGGCATGCTGTTCGGCGAAGCCCTCGTAGTGAGCCCGCGCACCGCACGTGGGCGGCGCGCAATCGAGCGCATCCCCTACCTCACCAAACGCAGCGGGCACATGACCGCCAAGGGCCGCCTCATGGGCATCCAGTATGAGGCAGTGTTTGACCCCGAGCTCCGCGACGCCGAGGGGCTTCTCCCCTACTTTACCCACGCCAAACGCTCAAACGAATGCGCCGTCATGCTCGCCAATGGCCTCGAGGCCGCCGGGTACGAGCCATATGTGCGTACAACCGGCAACCAGCAGTTCTTCTGGTTCGATTCCGATACGGCCGTCCGCATCGTCGAAGCCAGCGGTGCCGAAGTCACGCCCGCCAAGGACCCCACGGGGCGCGACCGAGTCGTCCTGCGCTTTGTGACGAGCTGGGCCTGCCAGCCCGAGCACGTCGAGGAGCTTTTGGGGTTCATCTCCGCCCTCTAGCGCACCGACGGGCCACGGACCGAAACCATACACCGCTCATAGAAAAGCGCCCTGTGACGGGCGCCTTTCCTTTTATCGTTTGGGAAACCATTTCCGCAAGAAGCTGAAGTGCGTCTCGGACAGCACAATCGACAGGAAGATCAGCGCGAATCCGAAGATCAACTTGCCGGTGAGGACCTCGCCCGCCATGAGGACGGAGAAGAGCACGCCCGAGGGGCTCTCGAGCGAAAGAAGTAGCGAGCCGGTCGCCGGCGGCACGTGCGAGAGTGCTTGATTCTGCAGGAGGAGTCCGATGGTGGTGCACACCACGGCGAGGAACACGAGCTGGCCGATGATCTCGGGCGTCCACTGCTCGGCAGGAACGCGCGGCTCGACCGCGATGGTCGCGATAAGCGAGAACGTGCCCACGAATAGGAACATCCACGAGGTGAGGACGCTCACGTCGCGCGTGCGGCCGATGTGGCCCACCACCGCCATGTCCACAGCGAAAAAGACTGCACCCACCAACGTCATGAGGTCACCCATCTGGATGCTGAAGTTGTCGAGCGCAACAAAGCCCACGCCCACTAGGCACAATAGCGCCGAACCGATATGCCACTTGGTGACGCGCTCGCGGAACAGCACAAGCGCGATGAAGGGCACCAGGATGCAGTACGTGCCGGTGAGGAAGGCGTTCTTGCCGGGTGTCGTGTCCACCAAGCCGAGGGTCTGCGCGGCATACGCCGACCAGATGACGCAGCCCATGAGCACGCCGAACCCCAGGTACTCGCGGTTGAAGTGCGCCTTAATACGCTTATGGAAGACAACGAACATGATGGCAGCCGACAGAAGGAAGCGGCACGCAAGCAGCATGAACGTAGGCACGGTGTCGAGCACCGTCTTCATGGTGAGAAACGAATAACCCCAAACCAAGGCCATGGCGACGAGCATGAACTTCCAGAACAGCGGTGACCGTGCGCCGGCGCCGCGAAGTTTGCCGGGTGCTCGGTCCTCTGACGGTACGGGAACGGGATCCTTGCTCGCAAAGGGATCGCCGAGCTCAGTGCCGGTGGTGGCTTTGCGGCCCCCGGCCAGCACAGACTTTGCGGCAACCTTGGTCTGCCCGGCCTCTTCGGCGGCATTTGCCTGTCCGACCTCGGTCCTGCCCAGTTCCTCCTTGATCATGGCCTTCAATTGAGCCCACGCCTCGCTTTCCCCCTCGTATCGCACACCGGACCTGCAGGCGCAGGAATACTTCCAGGTGCCCCCTTTGCATGCACGTTTCATGGAGCGTACGTCTCCTATGGTGCAGACGGTATTGATGCCATCCGCACACTCACGATCGTCGCTGGCCATTCCGGCTTCCTCGCGCACCCGAGCGTGGTGTCCGCGCCACCCGGGCGCCGCTCGGCATTACTTGTTCATCGTGTCGGCCCCCCGACGCGAAAACCTTACCATAGGGCCAACATGCAGCCAACGCACCACGCTAAAGCGCATGCTCAGCAAAAGCAAAATGTCGCATGGCGTGCGCGCCGTGCTTGCAATGCCTCAGCCTCAAGCAAATACCCGGCCGGCCTTTGGCAATCCGGAGTACACTGGGCGCATCAACTACAACAGGCACCCCGGGCACACCAGGCGCACCGGGCGCACTGGTGCGCTAGACACGCTGCTGCGCTTCAACCTGCGGAAACGGTGTCACGGGCGGCTGGTCGGGGCGGTGCTCCCCCAACATCTTCTCCATCCAGACCATGCTGTACCATCGACCGCCCTTATAGCCGCACCGCTCGAACTCGCCCACCAAACGGTATCCCAAATGGGCGTGGAACTGCTCGCTGTTGCGGGTGAGGGTTTCATCGTCGGCACCGCATGGGACCGCAATGCATGCGTACATGTTCAGGATGCCCTGCGCCTTGAGGGCTCGCGCCAATGCGTCGTGCAACGCACGGCCAATACCGCGCCCTGAGTAGCCCTGCGCCACGTAAATGGAGGTCTCGACCGCCCAGTCGTACGCGGGCCTTCCTTTGAACGTGCTTGCGTAGGCATACCCCACCGGACGACCGTCCAGCTCCGCTACCAGATAGGGAAAGAACGCGAGGGTCGCGCGCATGCGCTCGGCGAACTCCTCCGCAGTCGGCGGCTCGTACTCAAACGTGATGGCCGTCTCCAGCACATAGGGCGCGTATATCGCCGCAAGCGCCGGAGCGTCCGCCTCGGTGGCCAATCGAATGACGAGCTGATCGCTCATGGTGTCTCCCATCTTTAAGCAGTCAACCCCTTCTCGAAGGGCTGCGTCAACACTGGACAGCGTCGAACAGCATCATAATGACATGCGCCCATCTCGCCCGAGGCTTAATGATCATTTTGCAAAAACCGAGTTTGCGCACTCCTACATCGAGCGCAGATGAGCTCACACAATCGCCCCGGGCAAGGGTCCTCGAACTCGCCATCTCACTATGGCATAATCGCTTACCACCAGCTCCGAATTATCGACTCAAGGTTTTCCGAATGTTTCGTTATTGATGTTCCGAATTATCCGTTCGTGATTTTCCGAATCTTGAAACGAATATCACGGGCTCGGGAGCTGCTTGCCCATCGGCATTCTCTTCGCGCGCAGGCCTCTTGTTGTGCGGGGTCACGCTTCCACACCAAAGAACTCTCGGGTCGCGGCGATGAATTCGACGAGGTGCGGCGCGATCCCCTCATCGAGGTCGTCTCGCCCGCGCAGATGGCCATGGTCAACTTCCGGTACAGTCCCGAGGGCATGGATGAGACCGCGAGGGACGCCCTCAACGCGCGCATCTCCCGCCGCATGATCGAAAGCGGCTACGCCGGCGTCTTCACCACCGAGCTGCAGGGAAAGAAGGTCTTGCGCATCTGCGCCCCGCACCCGGAGGCGACCGAGCACGACATGCGGGAGACGGTGCGCCGCCTCACCGCGATCTGCCGCGAGGAGATCGAGGCGGGCGGCACGTCGAGTTAGCTCAGCGACTTGCGCAGGAGCTCGTTGAAGAGCTTGGGGTTGCCCGTGCCGCGACTGGCCTTCATGCACTGGCCCACCAAGAAGCCGATGACCTTCTGGTTGCCGTCGCGGTACTGCTGCGCCTGGTCGGAGCAGGCGGCGAGGACCTCGTCCACGATCGGCTGGAGCGCCGACGTGTCGCTCACCTGGCGCATGCCGCGCTCGTCCACGATCTTGGCCGGGTCGTCGCCGCTTTCGGCCATCGCCTCAAAGACCTCGTGAGCTTGGTTGCTCGAGATCGCGTCCTCGGCGAGCAGCTTCGCCAGGGACGCCACCTGCGCGGGCGCGATACCGCTGGCGGCGAGCGCCACACCGACGCCCTTGAGGTAGGCAGCCAGCTCGTTCACGACGAGGTTGGCGACCGTCTGCGCCGCCTTGCCGGAAAGACCCGCCGCTGCCGCCTCGAAGAATTCGGCCGTCTCCGGGTCGCCCGCCAGCTGTTCGGCGTCGGCGCGCTTGATGCCAAAGTCCGCCTCGAAGCGATCGCGCTTGGCGTCGGGCAGCTCGGGCAGCTCGGCGCGGCAATGCTCGATGAACTCGTCAGAAAGGTCGAACGGCGCCAGATCCGGGTCGGGGAACAGGCGGTAGTCGTCGGCCGTCTCCTTCACGCGCATCACCACGGTGCGCTTGCGACTGGGCTCCCAGTGGCGCGTCTCCTGGTAGATGGTGCCGCCCTCTTCCAAGACCTCGGCTTGGCGGCAGATCTCGTATGCAAGGCCGTCGTGCAGCGCCTTGAAGGAGTTGAGGTTCTTGAGCTCGGTCTTGGTGCCCAGGCCCGTCTCGCCGCGACGGCGGATGGAGACGTTGCCGTCGCAGCGCATGGAGCCCTTCTCCATCGAGCAATCGGAAATGCCGATGGTGAGGAAGATGCGGCGGAGCTTCTCCATGAACAGGCGTGCCTCTTCGGGAGTGCGCAGGTCGGGCTCGGTCACGAGCTCGATGAGGGGCGTACCGCAGCGGTTGTAGTCGATGAGGCTCTCTGCCGCGCCGCCAATGCGACCCTCCTCGCCGCCCACATGGACCATCTTGGCGGCGTCCTCCTCCATGTGGATGCGCAGGATGCGGATGGGCACGGTATAGGAGCCGTCCTCATGGCGCTCAGCCACCGCGAGATCGGCCGTGTCGTAGGCGGCCATGCCGGCGAGCGCGCCCCCCGCCCGCTCGGGAAGCCCCTCGGCCATCTGGCGCGACAGCCCCTCGGCGTTCGCGCTGGCACTCGCCAGGCTCGCGGCCTCTCCATCGCCGAACGCACACAAGGGGCGCTCCGCGGCCCCGCGACCCGTCACCTCGAGATTCAGCTTGCCGTGCATGCAAAACGCGACCGGGCCCTGCGTGGTCTGGAAGTTCTTGGCCATGTCGGGATAGAAATAGTGCTTGCGATAGAACATCGAGTGCTTTTGGATCTCGCAGTTGGTGGCGAGACCCGCCTTGACGATGCTCTCGATGGCCCGGCGGTTGGGCACCGGCAAAGCACCCGGCATGCCCAGACACACCGGGCATACGTTGGTGTTGGGCGCGTCGTCGTGGCTGAGCTTGCAGCCGCAGAACATTTTGGTGTCGAGCGCGGTCAGCTCGGTATGGATCTCCAGACCGATGACGGCCTCCCAGTCCTTAAGGACCTCGGTTAGCTCCCTCATGCGAGCTCGCCTCCCTTCCCGGCGAAATCAGGTGCCACAACGCACCCCGGCGCACCGGCGGCCTGCGCATGGCCGCGCTCCACGGCGCGCGCGAACGTGAGCAGACGGCGGTCGTCGAATGCGCGACCCACCAACTGCACGGCAACCGGCAAGCCTGAATCCGCGCCCACACCGCACGGCACGGTGATGCCGCCGTTGCCCGCGATGTTGATGGAGATGGTGAACATGTCCGAGAGGTACATCTGCGTGGGGTCCGACAGCTCGCCGAACTTGAACGCCGTGGTGGGGCTCGCCGGCATGAGGATCACGTCCACCTGCTCGTAGGCGCGCGCGTAGTCCTCGGTGATGAGCGAGCGGGCCTTTTGCGCCGCGTAGTAATACTTGTCATACACGCCGGACGACAGCAAATAGGCACCGAGCATCTGACGGCGCTTGGCCTCCGCGCCAAAACCATGGGCACGGCTCTTGGAGCTCTGCTCGGCCAAATTGGTGCAACCGGCCTCCTGATAACCGTAACGAACGCCGTCAAAACGAGCGAGGTTGGAGAACGCCTCGGCGGGACCGATCACGTAATACGCGGCGATGGCGGCATCGAGGTGTGGCAGGTCGACCTCGACCAGCTTGGCACCTTGGGCCTCGAGCGTACGCAAAGCGCCCTCAACGGCGGCCTTGACCTCGGGGGCCAGCCCTTCTGCTTCCATGAACGCCGGGATAACGCCCACGCGCAGGCCGGCGATGTCGTCATCGATGTGCGCGGCGAACCCGCCCTCGGCCTCCTGGCTCGTACCGTCGAACGGGTCGCGCCCGCCCGCCGTGAGCGCGTCGAGCGCGAGCGCGACGTCCTCGACCGTACGGCCGAACGGACCCACCTGGTCGAGCGAGGATCCAAAGGCCACCACGCCGTAACGCGACACCACGCCGTACGTGGGCTTCATGCCAACCACGCCGCACAGGGCGGCGGGCTGGCGAATCGATCCGCCGGTATCGGAGCCCAAGGCGAGCGCGGTCATGCCCGCAGCGACCGCAGCGGCAGAACCACCGGAGGATCCGCCGGGGACGCGCTCGAGGTCCCACGGGTTATTCGTACGATGGAAGGCGGAGGACTCCGTTGAGGAACCGAACGCGAACTCATCCATATTCGCCTTGCCCACAGGCAGGCAACCCGCATCGAGCATGCGGCGCACGCACGTCGCGGTGTACGGGGACTCGTAATTCTCGAGCATGCGCGACGCGCAGGTGGTGCGCGTGCCTGCCAGATTCATGTTGTCTTTGATTGCCAGCGGCACGCCGGCGAGCGGCGGCAGAGACTCGCCGGCCGCACGTGCGACGTCGATGCGAGCGGCCGCCTCGAGGGCGAGCTCGGGAGTCACCTGCAAAAAGGCCTGGACATCGGCCTCACGCGTTTCGATTGCGGAGAGGGCGGCGCGAGCGACTTCCGTTGCCGTGAACTTGCCTGCGGCGACACCGGCGGCAATCTGAGCGGCGGTGAGTGTATCGAGCGAAATACCCATTATCGATCGCCCCCGCCCAAAATCGAGGGAACGCGGAACTGCCCATCGCGCGCGGCGCCGGCGTTCGCCAGGGCGTCCTCGGTCGCAAGTGCGCGATCCGCGTCCACGGCGTCGGAACGCATCACGTTCGACAAATCGCCGATGGGATGGAACGTAGGCTCCACATCCTCGGCGGCGTATTGGAGAATCGGCTCGAGCATCTCGACCGCGTCGTTGAGGTACGCGGTCATCTCCGTGAGCTCCGACTCATCGAGCGCGATGGTCGCGTATTCCGCGATCCCGCGCACGTCATCCTCAGTGAGTGCCATGTGGCGCCCCTTTCGATGGTGAACATGCAATTGTTCCATTATAGACACGGCGGGGCACTCCACCTTTATGGAGTGCCCCATATACACGAGATTGAAACGGCGTTCGCCGCATGCGCCGCGTGAGCTAGAACGTGAACACCTCGCGGAGCGCGGCGGCGCAAGCCTCCTCGTCTGGCCCCTCAACACGCACCGCAAACTCGTCACCACGGCGGGCGCACAACCCCATCAGCCCCATGAGGTCGCGCGCAGAGGTCGACGCGCCCCGACATGTCACGGTCACGGAGCTCTCCCATGGGTGAACGGCGGACGCCACAAGCGCCACAGGCCGGGCATGCAACCCCTCGGCATCGGAGATGACGTGCGAAAACTCGATCATGGCACCTGCTCTCTTCCATGCCGGCGGCCGGGCGGACGACGGAGCGAACAACAAAAGCGCCGGGCGGCATGCTCACCACCCGGCGCCCTCTTTCATGTGGCGACGCAAGCACCTCACGGACATGCGCCTCGTGCGGCAACTTACTTGCGAACGACCTTGACCACGGCGGCACCGGCGGCGACGGACGCCTCGGGCTCGACGGTCATCTCGACTGCCTCGAACTCGGCACTGTTGGAAACGGCGAGCACCACACAGTCCTTGTAGCCAGCCTCGGCGATGACGGCACGGTCCATCTTGAGCACGGGCTGGCCGGCAACGACCTGGTCGCCCTGGCCAACGTAGCCGGTAAAGCCCTTGCCCTGCAGGTTGACGGTGTCGACACCCACGTGCACGAGGACCTCGATGCCGGAATCGGACATGATGCCAACGGCGTGACCCATGGTGACGGTGACCTTGCCGGAAACCGGGGCGTAGACGATATCGCCCTCAGGCCACACGGCGCAGCCCTTGCCGAGAACCTCACCGGAGAACACCGGGTCGGGCACATCGACCATCTTGATGGCCTTGCCGGAAACCGGCGCGCAAAGCACGTCGGCACCTGCCTGGGCGTCAATGGCGGTGGGAGCTGCCGGAGCAGCGGGGGCTTCCTTCTTCTTGAATATGTCGAACAGGCCCATGAGATTCTCCTTGTTGTTCCGTGCGTGCGCTCGACAGCGCTCATGCAATGTAACTTATTTTACGCCAAATCCTCGCCGTTGCTGGCGATGACCTTCTTGTACCAATGGAACGAGTCCTTGCGGCTGCGCGCAAGCGTGCCGTTGCCGTCATTGTCCTTGTCGACGTAAATGAAGCCGTAGCGCTTCTTCATCTCACCGGTCGAGGCGGACACAAGGTCAATGCAGCCCCACATGGTGTAACCCATGAGATCGACGCCGTCCGCGATGGCCTCGTCCATCTGCTCGATGTGGCGGCGCAGGTAGTCGATGCGATACGGGTCGTGAATGGAGCCGTCCGCCTCGACCTCGTCCACGGCTCCCAGCCCGTTCTCCACGATCATAAGAGGAATCTGGTAGCGGTCGTAGACCTCCTCCAGGTAATACTTGAGGCCCTCGGGGTCGATCGCCCAGCCCCAGTCGCTCTTCTCGAGGTACGGGTTGCCGGCGCCGCCGAAGATATTGCCGCCCTCGCTTGCCTTGGGGTCGGCGGAGGCGGTGGCGCTCATGTAATAACTGAAGGAGTAGAAGTCCACGGTGCCCGCCTTGAGCGTGGCGGCGTCCTCATCGCTTACCTCAATCTTCACGCCCTCGCGCTTCCACAGGGACGGCGCCCACGAGGGGTACGCGCCGCGCACCTGGACGTCGCCGCAGTAAAAGTTGTGCTCGCGCTGCTCGCGCTGGGCCTTCAGGACATCTGCGGGGTTGCAGGTGCGCGGATAGGTGGCGTTGCCGGCGATCATGCAGCCCACCTTGTTCTCAGGGTCGATCTCATGCGCCATGACCACGCACTTCGCGCTCGCCAGGAACTGGTTGTGCAGGGCGTCGAAACGCACCTGCGGGTCGTCCCAGTCGCATGCGCCGAAGGTCATGGGCACGTCCTCGAGCCCCTCGGGCACCATGCCGCCGCCCATCACGCCGCCAAATCCGCCCATGAGCAGGCAGTTGATCTCGTTGAAGGTGAGCCAGTACTTCACCAGGCCGCGGTACTCGGTCATGACGGTGCGGGCGTAATTGAGGTAGAACTCGATGAGCGCGGGGTTCTTCCACCCGCCATAATTCTTGGAAAGGCCGTAGGGCAGCTCGTAGTGCGACAGCGTCACCATGGGCTCGATGCCCTGCTCGCGGCAGGCCTCGAATACCCGACGGTAAAACTCCACACCCGCCTGATTGGGCTCCGCCTCATCGCCCATGGGGAAGATGCGGCTCCAGTTGATGGACATGCGGTAGCACTTGAAGCCCATTTCGCCGAAGAGCTTGATGTCATCGAGGTAGTGATGGTACATGTCAACGGCCTCGTGGCTGGGGTAATGACGCCCGGGCAGGATGCCGTCGGTGATGTGGCGCGGCTCGCTCACCGTACCGCCGGTCATGATGTCCGGCACGCCGAGGCCCTTGCCGCCCTCGTTGTAACCGCCCTCGCACTGGTTGGCGGCGGTAGCGCCACCCCAGAGGAAGCCTTTCGGGAAGTTCGCCATGATGATCTCCTTTCGCATGGGCCCGGCGCGCCCGGGATGAGCCGAACGCGCCGGGCTGTTATTCGCCATTCGCTATACGGTACGTGCAGACGCACAGCCGGGAGCGGACGCCTACTTGGCGGCCTCCGGCTTATAGGTCGCGTACTCGATCACGAAGCCCACGGCGGCACCGGCGAGGGAGGCGACGATCGCCCAGACCATGTGCATGATGCCCACGGTGCTCGCAGGGTCGGTCGGGAGGAAGGACAGCCAGGTGAAGACACCCAGACCACCGGAGATGTACACCATGGCACCCGTGAGGCCGATGATGAGACCGCCCACGGCGGAGCCGATGCTCGCAACCACGAAGGCCTTCTTGTCGGGAAGGGCGACGCCGTAGATGGCGGGCTCGGTCACGCCGAAGAAGAAGGAGGAAATGATGGCGGGCAGGCAGATGCCGCGGAAGTTCTCGTCCTTGTTCTTGAGATACATGGCAAAGAGCACGGCGCCCAAGGAGAAGGAGTGGGCGATCACGGCACCAAGAATGTAGTCATAACCCAGCGTGGTGAGGTTCACGAGCGCGATGGGCACGAGGCTCCAGTGGAATCCGAAGATCACGAGACACATCCAGAACGCGCCGACGATGGTGCAGCCGAGCACGGAGCCGATAACGGGCAGGCCAAACAGGGCGGAGAAGATCAGGGACAGAAGGTTGGTGATCAGCGTGGCGATGGGGCCGATGACCAAATAGCCGAGCACAATCGAGGCGGTCATGGTGACGAGGGGCGTGAAGAACATCTTGACGGACGCGGGCATCCACTTCTTGCACCAGTGCTCCACGGTGGAGCCGAACCAGATCATGAGGATGATCGGAATAACCGAACTCGTATAACCGGAGGCGGGCATGATGATAGGGATGCCCAGGAACGTGGCGTACCAAGAGAAGGTTCCAGCGAAGCCGAGATCGATGCTGCCCACGACCTCGCCGCCGGTAAGGGCGACCATCGTGGGATACACGAGCGCAAGGCCGATTGCCATGCCCGTGAACTCGTTCATCCTGAACTTCTTGGAGGCGGTGTACGCCAAAATGACCGGCAGGAAATAGAACATGCCGTCGGCGATGGTGTACAGAATGGTGTAAGCGCCATCGTTGGCGAACTCAGGGACGAACTGAGTGATGGCGGCAAGGATGCCCTTCATGATACCGGCGGCCGCGAAGGTGCCGAGCATGGGGGCGAAGATACCCGAGATGAGGTCAATGGCCTTGGCGGCAATTCCCTTGGGTGCGTCGTCCTCGGCGTCGATCTCCCCGCCCGCGACAAGACCGCCCACAGCGACGACGGCATCGTATACGTCCTCAACCTTATTGCCCACCACGACCTGGTACTGGCCGTTGGCCTGCATGACCTTGATTACGCCCTCGAGCTTCTCGATGGCCTCGGTGTTAGCCTTGCCCTCGTCCTTGAGCTTGAAGCGCACGCGGGTGATGCAATGCGCGACGCTGTTGACGTTCTCCTTGCCGCCCACATTCTCAAGAATGGCGCGCGCGAGGTCGTCGTACTTTCCTGCCATGTCTCAGTCCTTTCTCTCCAAAGAATCTGATCAAACCTATTTGTCCATCGCCTGGCCGGGCCCTGGCATGTGCGATATGACGACTGGATGTGCGTGATCAACCCTGTCGTAGGCGGTTGACGTGCATCATGAGGTAGAGCATCTCCTCGTCGGAGCAGCTCCAGTTATATTCACGTTTGAGGTATTCGTTAAAACCCGCCGCGCAACGATAGGCGTCGGGGAAATCGCGAGCCGCCTGGCGGAACAGACCCGAGTTCTCGGTCTCCTTGCAGCTACCCCGCATAAGACGGCGGATGAGAAAGCGCAGGTGCGCCACAAAGCGCACGTACGCATAAGAGGTGCGGTCGAGCGTTTGGCCAAGCTGGCCCTCAATGATCTGCGTGGCGCGCTCGAGGATGACGGTGCTCTTCATAACGAGGTCCATGTCCTGGGCGCTGCCCATGCCGTCGACCTCGGCGTTGACAAGGTGCAAGGCGATGGAGGTCACTTCGCTCTCCGGAAGCTCCACGCCCAAGCGCTCGCGCACGACTTCAATGCCGCGACGGCCAAGCTCGGTCTCGCGCGGATACACGAAGGCGACCTCGTGGGACAGGGGATTTTCGATGGCCACACCCTCACCCGCGCGCTCGACCGCATATTGGAGATGGTCCGCGAGACTTATGACGAGATTGCCGGCGAGTTTGCAGTCGAGAGCCTTGTCCGCCAATGCGACGATGTCGGACGCAACGAGGAAGACCTCATCGGAGATGCCCTCGAACCCGTCGATTGACTTCTCGTCCACATCGCGGAAGACGCGCTGGATAACGGACTCGTCCTCAAGTTCGTAGGGCATCTCGTGGAAACCCACGCCCTTGCCGAAAACAACGACCTCTTCGCCCGCGTCGGTCGACGCGAGGGCGACGTTGTTGTTGATCTTCTTGAGGATAAGCATGAAAAAACTCCCCGAACCATCTCTGCGCACGAACGGCGACCACAAGGCCCCCGGACTTGAGTGCGCAAGTGATGCCTCCCGGAGAGTAACAACCTTGCTGCTGTTCTCCTATTGTATAAGTCACTGCTGCATAATTCTAACAGCGAGTCGCAAACGGTAGCTATTCGGCGGCAAACGGCAGACGTCAATCTCCGCCTTGCGAGCCACTAGTCGTTAGGATTAATTGCATCGAGCAGCTCGAATCCAGCGTCGCCGTCGAACTCGTAGATGAATATCCCGCAGTTGCCGATCCGCCTACCGAGCCTTTCCGTCAACTCGACGCCGAACGCACGAGGAAATTGCGCGCACGCGGCGCCGTGGCTCACCATGAGGACGCTCTCGTGGTCGGGGCGACGCATAAGCTCGGTGATGGTGGTGAACAGGCGGTTACGGAACTCCATCTCGTCCTCCCCGCCAAACTGCACGTAAAAGTCGCCGAACGGCGGCGTAAGGTTCAGGTCCTCGGTAATGCCCTCAAACTTGCCGAAGTTCCACTCCTTAAGACCCTTCACACGCTCGTAAGGCATGCCCGGCACCACGAGCTCGAGGGTATCGCACGCACGCTCCGAAGTGCTCGAATACGCATGGTCGAACGTAATCCCGCGCTCGCGCAGCTCCTCGCCCGCGCGCTTTGCCTGCTCAATCCCAAGCTCGGTGAGCGGCGAATCACACCAACCCTGCTTGCGTTTGAGCACGTTGAACAGCGTCTGTCCGTGCCTCATCATGTACAGCTTTGACATCGTCATCTCCTCCTCGCGGTTGAACGTTACCTCGTCATCCTAGGCCTTGGAGCGTACTCAAAGGCAAGTGCGGCCTTGCTATTGAGGAAGCCACGCATCGCGTGCCTCGATTGCGTAGAGCGGGATGTCGTGAATCGCCCGTCGGCCTGCAGTCGGTTGCTGCGTCCATATGGACTCACGGCATCACGACAAATACTCAGGCAGATATTCCCGCACTCCGGGAAGCGCGATACGGAGCTTGGAACGGCCTTGGAGCTCTATAATCCCCTGTTCCAAAAGACGCTTTCGATAGGTCGCGATATAGCTCGGAGATTTTCCCAAACGCTTCGCGATGTCCTCCGACGTGCTCAACTCGTCATCTTCGAGCATGGCCTCAAGAAACGCGATATCCATATCGGAGAGCTCATCGAGAGTTGGACGCAGAATGCGGTTTTCCAAATCCGCCTTTGCCATCGCAATGCCCTCTTCCACCGAATCGAGCGTCATCGCATTTGAGGCATCGCGATTTTCCCAGGAGCGGAAGCCGACGAGCTGCATCATAAAGGGGAATCCATTCGTCGCATCAACAGCGGCGAGCAGCGCGCATTCGTCCACAACTCCCCCGGCCGCCTCGACCGTTGATTTGAACGCCGTGGAGATCTCCGGGTCGGCGATTCTGCCCAACCGGTATTGGCTGGCTCGCCTGAGGAACGAAACTGACTTGTCTCTCAGCAAGGCAGAAACTTTGTAGGGCAAACCCGCCATAAGCAGACCGACGTTTCGCCCCTCACGAATGAACAGCTGATAAACCGCCGCAAGCTCAATCATTTCATCCAATTCTGGATCGACTTCGTCGACGGTGATATAGAGGCCGACATCATGAGCAGCAAGTTCTTCCAAAATGTCCGTCATGAGACTCCGCCAATTTTGAGTAGGCGGTTCCTGACGCTCCCATTCAATGCCCCCAAGCTGCCCAATAGAAATTGCACTCAGCTTTTTATCGTGTGCAGGCTCGACAAACTCAACCGTGCGGCGCTTCGTCTGTTCCAAGATGTCCTGCAGCATTCCGGGAAGGCAGGAAACGTTGACGGCAATCCATCCATGACCCTCTGCATACGATCCGAGGTGCGACAGAAGAGCGGTCTTGCCTGTTCCGCGGGGACCAACAAGGATTGACGCAAGCGCAGGGTCGCCCAACCCGCGATCGAGCGCCCGTTCAATTTCACCGGTCAGAAAAGAGCGGCCCGCTATGTACAAAGGTGCTTGACCGAAATTCGGTGTAAAGGGGTTGTTCACGATGCCTCCGATCACAATGCTCATTCGCCTACACTATACCCATTCCTTGATTTGTTTTGCGCGCTTGATTTCCTTGATTTGTTTTGCAGCTTTGATTTGCTTTGCGCCAAGACCGCAAGGACGACCCATCGCATGTTTCCATATAAGTTTTGCGAATGCGCCGAGGCCCACTATAGAAAACCACTATCGAATGTGCTCGCGCACAAGCGCAGCAACCGCGACCTCGAGCTCCGCCCTCGTATGCACCGCTAATTTCGCGTACACACTCCTCAAATGCGATCGCACCGTACTACACTCGACGCATAGCACTCCTGCCGCCTCTCGGGCAGCGAGGCCGCTACACACCAGCAGCGCTACCCGCGCCTCAGACGGCGTGAGCCCTGCCCCTATCAGGACATCAATAACTGCCTCAGAACTTGTAGAGCTCAATGCTGTCCGTTTATGCAGCGTACGCCCTGTGTCCACAAGGCCCACGAACCCCATAGCTCCCCCGGCGACAATGCATACCGTAGATATTTCCTGCGATGCAAAGGCTTTCGCCGCGTCCGCAACAACGATACCTCCACACCATATCGCCAGCCCAACGAGAAGCACCACCGGATAGGCAAATCTAAACGATTTGCAGCTATGTTGTTCCTGGAAGGACAGGAGTGCGTCAACGGACATGCCAGCGAGCACCATGCACGGAAAACCGATCATCATGTGCCCCATCGGAGAGGCATCGTTATGACAGCCCAAATACTGCAGTCCGATAATCACCATGGCCGAAGCAAACCAGATGATCGCAATAAAACTCGCCAGGAGCACTTCTCGATTCCTCACATAGCGATTCCAGATGAAGAAGAGCGCACTCGTGTACAGGAGGGTCGAACACGCAAAGAAGATCGGTGGCAAGCTTGCTATGGCATCGACGTTTAAAACAGCGACTTCGTTAATCTGGTAGAAACCCCACCCCACCATTGAAAAGCCCGCAATGATGCAAAACGCCTGCTCTCTGCGCGGAAAGAAACCGACGGTCTGAGTCATTGTCTTCGAGTCACCCGTACGCACATCCTCAGGCATCGAGGTCTCGTCGCCTCGCTTCTCAGTGCGCACAACCCACGCTAACAACGTGCACAGAATTGCCGCGGACGTTGCGATCGCAACCGTATACCACACAGCCGTTGCAGATGAAACGGAAAGAACCATGGCAGCCACCGCGGCGCATTCCACAATCCCGCAATGAGCACGTCGCGCAAGATTAACCACGCTTTCAAAACCCACCACGAGCGCGGACAACGCCAACGAGCTGAAAAGAACTGGGAGAATCCCAGTGGTAGCTATACGGCCAGACAGCGCACATGACACAGGAACAATCAGTGCGGAACACACCGCGGCATACCGAAGCATACCGCGTCGCATCTTTCTCGAATCTACTTGATTGCTGAAAATGAGATAGCAAGATGCCAGCATAAGCAGAAGCGACGGCAATGTCGACCACACCTCGTCGCACAACCACGCACGTGACCCGCTCCACGGTAGTAAGAGTGACCCAGCCAGCGCGAACCATGCCACCAAACCCAAAGCAGCGACGCTCCGACACACTGGGCAAGGACCCCTCCCCATCACCTCGGCCGTCTGTACCGACTTGGGCGTGGTGAACTTGGCGCGCGCCTCATCAAGCGACTCGACGCCTGCCTTTGCATACGCTCGCAAACGGTACGTTCCCGCCGTTGATCGTGATACGCCGAGTTCCTTGGCTATGGAGGCCAAAGATCTACCTCGGAGGCTTTCCATCAACACGAACAGCTCGCGTTCAGACAGGTTGAAAGGACCCAATTGTTCCGCAAGCGATTCAGGGGAAACCAAAACACACTTCTCCTCGCGCGATTCTTCCACATATCGACCCCGCGTGACGAAAGCACGCAAGAACAAAGCGAGGACGGAACATCCATCCAATGCTGCAAGCAAAACAACTTCTGGCATGCCGTACGCAGAGGTTCCGTCAACCAGAAGACCGGCCATTTGCTCCCCCACAGAAGCAACGAGCGTAAGCACAGGCACCAATTCAACGCAGGCAAGCACTCGAAGCGCGCGCGGCTCATCTCCCCACACAGAGAAGACCGCCCCGATCATGTTCAGCCCAAACAGAAGCGAAAACAAAAGGGGCAACATGCCGGGCGAGCAGTCAAACGCGCAAAAAGCAATGACTGAGCCAAAGCGAGGCGCTTTCTCATTCCCTGCGAATAGGACTTGACTGGGACATTGAGCTTGGGATCCAGACCAACCGTCCTCATGCATGCATCGCAGTACTTTTGAATATCTCCGCTTGCGACGCCCCTGAGCTTCGCAAGGAGAACAAGGTTCTCCCTCCCCGTCTTCTCTTCAATGAACGGAGGGGTTTCCAGCATGATGCCAAAAGGAACATGACGATGTTCTCCCAGCGCATGACCGAGCACCTGCCCGCTTCCCTGGCGGGGAACAACAAGACCTGCCAGCACGCGCAGCATCGTGCTTTTTCCCGCGCCGTTGGGTCCCATAAACCCGATAACGTCTCCCCTTTTCGCCTCAAGAGAAGCATTGGAGAAAACAATTCGATCCCTGTACGAAACGCTCACGTTTCTCAGGGAAATCGCCGGTCCACCACCGATGACAGACGTGGAGGCCCCCATCTCTCTACCACCTCATCCCTCTATCGCCCCAATACGTTCAAAACCATCTATCTACAATTCCGCGTATGCGAGGCGTCACGCTCGCCCGTGAAGCCTTCTTTCGTGGACAAGAAGCAGCACCATCGAAATGGCCGATAGAACCGCAAGCATCGACAGCAAACTCGCCCAGTTGTTAATCGGATACGTGCCCGCTGCAACATCCGAAGCGACCGCGATATACCCCTGATATGCGCCACCGGCAAACTCCTGAAAAAATGAAGCCCCCAATCGGTAGTTCACCAGACACAGGCGATCGACAATCCAGCCTATCGTTTTGATCCAAGAGGTAATCCCCAGCAACATCCCCAAACTTGTGACCAGTGACTCGAACTGCGAGGCAATCACATAAAACAGAGCAACAACCAACGGAGCCGCGCTTGGAGATTTCAAAAAAGAGCATACCGCCATGGCAGTCCACGACAATACAGTTTCAAGCGCCCCAAAACCCAAGACAAGCGCAACAATGAGTGCGGCGTAATTCCAGCCCATGGGAATTGGCCCGTATTGAGCCCAAATACTGTCCTGCGGCCCACTCGATGCCAGCCATGCAGAAGGTTCAATCGCAATGGGGAGATCGAGCAAGAGGCATGACACCAGGATGCATGCGGCAATGAAGAGTAGTACGACGCCCTGACACACAACTGCCGCGGTAACAAGTTTTGCCGCTACATACGTCGAAGCGCCCCGCGTCTCGCACGCAATCAGAGTGCGCATCCCACCCGAATAATCTCGCGCTACAAGATCGGAGCACAGAATGCCGCACACAATCGGAAGGATAATCCCCGTTATCAACTGGTTGTTGAGGGCCAGATATGCCATATCAAAAGCAGTCGGCGAAACGCTCATGCCATCGTCGGCGAGTTGAGGCGCCGCGATCGCCATCTGCTGCAGCAAGTTGCCCCGCGCAAGCACAACCATCGCAACGAGGGAAACCATCGCCAATACCATACGGAACGGTGTCACGAACCTCCGCAGCTCGAAACTGACAAGCCGTCGGAACGCTGAAGACGCACTATGGACACTGCGCATGACCCCTCCTCATCTCATCAAATCGTTTTTTTGGGTCACACCTGCGGCTTTCACTCGGAGAGAACGCGGTGCCTTGACCGCAACCAACACCGATGCCGCAAGCACGACAAGGCAGAAGGAAATCTCGGAGCAAAGAAACACATGCAGCGCGGCGCTTGTCTCCGTATACGCCATCAGGCTATATACGGGTTTCGCCAGCCTCTCCGGCGGCATACCTAGAGTTCCCAATACTCCAGCGATAACCGTCATTGCGGGGGTATAAGACAGCGTGAGCCATATCATGGGAATAGCGAGCACCCCGGCGTGCTTCCAGCGGGCAATCAAGGCAAAGCCCATGGATGCGGCGCCGATCGCTACCACCCGAAGCATGCCGACCAAGATCGCACCGGCATAATTGATCGCCATGGAATCTGTTAGAACTCGGACCCCTGCACTCGCAAGACTCGTCATGTACGCGGCATCAAACGTACCGCGACAGAGCAACGCGCATACCAACAGGATACATACGCTCATCGCAACAGCGGTGCATAACGAGAGGGCAGTTGCCACTAATATGAATTTCAGCGCCAGAACCTTGGCGTCTTCACCGTTCGATTGAATCATCACAACGTAGCCGTTTGCCAAGTGCTCTTCGGCATAGGCGCACACGACGAACGGCACGATGAGCCACGGGGCGGCGGAGCGCCCAAAGGCCTCCGCCGCCAGAACGAGAGGTGGCAAATCGATGCCCATGATCTCAACTTGACCTGCATTTCCGTACGCAGTCAGCATCAGCTGAACGAGCTCATAGAACAACAGCGCGAAACAGGCGAGAAACGCCCAAACCAGCTTCCGCCCTGTGCATAGGCGCAACAGCGTAAAAAAAGATCGAGACATCCTAGCATCCATCCGCTTGCCACGTGCGGCTTCCCCTTATGGAGCCATCACACCGTCGAAGACACTTCAAGTCTTAACCCGTTATGCCTGTTCTGTCTGTCGTACACCCCTGATGAAATGCATGTTTCCTGTCGTACAGCCTTACGTAAAAACGGAACGGCCCCGTACTTCGGAGCCGTTCCGCAATGCAATGTATATAGATTCGCGTGGTCTACTTTGGAGCTTTCTTAGATTAGTCCCAAGTGCACAAAGGCGTTCCACATGCCGTCGTCGTCCACATCCGTGGTGACCCAATCGGCAGCGGCCTTGGCCTCGTCGCCGCCACTGCCCATGCACACGCTCGCGCCGCAGCACGCGAACATGGGGATGTCGACCTTGGCGTCGCCCACGGCGATGGTGTCTGCCATGTTCGCGCCCAAGTGTTCCACGAGCACACGGATGGCGTGCGCCTTGTCGAGCCCCTTCACGCCCAGGTCGCCAAACAGGGCATGTTCGCCCTTGCCGCCCCAGGTGCGCGCCACCAGATCGGGGAACTCCTCGACGGAGTCCAAATGATCCTGGTAGCTCGACAGGATAAAGCTCACCTTGTTCAGATCGTCGCGGTACAGCTCGCCACCGTAGATGAGCGCGTCCATGAACGCGTGGGCCGAAGTCTCGGCATCCTCGTCGCTGGCGCCCTTGCCCTTGGCGTAGAGCCTCATGACCGGGCCGGCCTCCTCGCGAAAACGTTCGCTCGCGAACAGGCCGTTGTTGGATTCGAGGTAGAACTCGAGCCCGCGCGCATGCAGCCAGTCCACAATGTGGCGGCACTGCTCCGCCGTAATGAGCTGATGCATCACCACCTCACCCTCGGACTCCACATAGCAGCCGTTGCCGCCGATCATGCCGTCGAAGCCGATCTCCCAGATCTCGGGCGGGTTCTCGGCCTTGCTGCGGCCGGTGCACATGTACACGCGGTGCCCGTTGGCGCGGGCCGCCTTGATGGCGTCCTTCGCAGACTGCGGCACGTTGTTCTCGTAGTCGGTGATTGTGCCGTCCACATCGAGGAAGACGATCTTGGATTGCGCCATTACTCGAGCCCCTCGGCGCCGTTGGACTTGATGATCTTCTGATACGCGAAGAAGCTGTCCTTGCGGCGACGCTCGTAGGTGCCGGTGCCGTCGTCGTACTTGTCCACATGGATGAAGCCGTAGCGCTTGCGCATCTCGCCGGTGCCGGCGGAGACGAGGTCGATGGGCCCCACCAGGTGTAGGCGATAAGGTCAACACCATCGGCGACGGCCTCGGCCATGGCCTTCACGTGGCTCTTGAGGTAGTCAATGCGGTACTGGTCGTGGATCGAACCGTCCTCCTCGACCGTATCGTAGGCGCCCATGCCGTTCTCGACCACCATCAGCGGAATCTCGTAGCGGGCGTAAATCATGTTGAGAGCGATGCGCAGACCCTCGGGGTCGATCTGCCAGCCCCAATCGGTACTCTTGAGGTAGGGGTTCTTGCCGCCGAAGGTCATGTTGCCTTCGGTCATCTCATGGTCGGCATGCGTGCTCACGGTGCCGGACATGTAGTAGGAGAAAGTGTAGAAGTTCACCTTGCCGGCGGCGATATCCTCGAGGTCACCGGGCTCCATCGCGAGCTCGATGTCGTTTTCGGCCCAGAAACGCTTGGCGTAGAACGGGTAGGCACCGCGCACCTGGACGTCGGAGCAGTACCAGTTCATACGGTTCATCTCGAGCTCGTTGGCGAGCACGTCGGCGGGATCGCACGTACCAGGGTAGCTCAGGATGAAGCAGTCCATATTGCCCATCTTGAACTGCGGGTACTTCTCGTGAGCGAGCTTGACCACGCGGCCATGCGCCACGAACTGATGGTGCAGGGCCTGGTAGCGCTGCTGCGGCGTGGTCTTGATGGCAGACGCCGGGCCCTCAAAGCCCTGAATGAGGCCGGTCTCCATCATGGCGCCCATGTCCATGGTGCCGCAGTTGATCTCGTTGAAGGTGAGCCAGAATTTGACCTTGTTCTGGTAGCGCTCGAACACGGTTGCGCAGTAGTTCTCGAAGAAGCCGATGAGCTCGCGGGAGGCCCAGCCGTTGTACTTCTCGACCAGGTGATAGGGCATCTCGTAGTGCGACAGGGTCACGAGCGGCTCGATGCCGTGCTCGCGGCAGCAGTCGAAGACGCGGTCGTAGAAGGCGAGGCCGGCCTCGTTGGGCTCGGCGTCGTCGCCGTTGGGGAAGATACGGCTCCAGGAGATGGACATGCGGAACATGTTGAAGCCCATCTCAGCGAACAGCGCGATGTCCTCCTCGTAATGATGGTAGAAGTCGATGCCGTCGTGATTGGGATAGAGCACGTCGGGCTTGATGTCGACCGTGATCTCACGCGGCTTCTCGTAGCTACCGCCGGTGAAGTGGTCGTCGACGGAGGGGCCTCGCCCATCGACGTTCCACGCGCCCTCGAACTGATTGGCCGCCGTTGCGCCGCCCCAATAGAAATTCTTAGGGAACATTACATCCTCCTTTGTCCCGGCTTTTCCAGGTGCCCCAGATCAGCGTGAACGCAAAGGCGCGGTGTACTGGCGTACATAAGCCTTTGGGTTCGCGCCGAGGTGAGGTGCCTGGGAAAGCCGAGCGAGTTAGGAAAGGTCCTCGCCGTTGGTGGCGATAACCTTCTTGTACCAGTCGAAGCTCTTCTTCTTGGAGCGCGCAAGCGTGCCGTTGCCCGCGTCGTCGCGGTCGACGTAGATGAAGCCGTAGCGCTTGGACATCTCGCCCGTGGAGGCCGAGACCAGGTCGATGGGGCCCCACGTGGTGTAGCCGAGCAGGTCGACGCCATCCTCGGTCACCGCATCGCGCATGGCCTCGATGTGCTGGCGCAGGTAATCGATGCGGTAGTCGTCGTTGATGGAGCCGTCTTCCTCGACCACGT